>ERZ808240.23-NODE-23-length-192950-cov-17.233687_pt1 | contig 192950 bp, 184 predicted proteins | sample MGYA00521084_ERZ808240 | MGnify/ENA primary metagenome ERZ808240 (study PRJEB31516, sample SAMN03275571) | gut metagenome | biome: mammalia-associated habitat; material: feces | host: Papio cynocephalus | place: Kenya | collected 2012-08-06 ...
ATAGCATACATTAAGATAAAACACATATAGAAACCACAATAAGCTAACATAAAGTCATGCGATGCCGCGCTTTCATCCCATGATTAAAACCATGGGCTTTCCGGATTCCGTGAGGTTCTTGTTCGAATATCGTATCGATTAGTCATGTTTTGTATGGTACTTATTGTAGTTGATATCGGAGGACGATAGTAGAGCACGGTTTTTGTCTGTGTATTATCTCGATTTATCGTCAATCTTTATGTACTATGGATAGTGCTTAAATGTGTGATTTATATGAATATCTAATATGAATACCGTATCGATTATGGTATATATTATATGATAAAAGCAGATGTAAAGCTTTATACGTCGGCATATTTTGTCGGCTCACTATATGCGAGAAGAAAGACGAAACGGGATACTGGCAGATATGAGCGTACAGCAATATACAAACAATGGTATTCTTGAGAATCCAATCGAGCGTGATTATGATTCCGGCAAGAAGATTTTGCTTCCTTCTAGTCCGACGGTTGTTTCGTCTGCCCCTGCCGTGGAGCGTGACGATGCCGGTTATCAGTCGGAATCTGATATGGAAAAGGATCTTCTTCATCGTCTCGATGCGGAGGGAATAAAATTTGAGGAATCAATTAATGACGAGGACAGTCTTATTGCGAACATGCGGTTGCAGCTTGAATCGCTTAATGGGTTCTCATTCACGGATGATGAATGGGTTCGATTCGTCAAGGAGTGCATTTCCACGACGCCCGGCGATGTGCTCCGTAAGACGAAGCTCATGCAGCAAGAGCATGTCGTGTCGTTCAAGACGGATGACGGTGAGTGCGTTAATATCAGGCTTGTTGATGACGTAAATCCGATGAGGAACACGCTTCAGGTGATTCATCAGTATAGGGCGGAGTCCGGGAAGCGTCGGAATCGTTATGATGTGACGATTTTGATGAACGGTATCCCGTCCGTGCAGATTGAGCTGAAGAGGCGCGGCGTTCCGATTCGCGAGGCGTTCAATCAAATCGATCGCTACCAGAGTGAGAGCTTTTCGTCTGGCATGGGGTTGTTTGATTTCGTTCAGATATTCGTTATCAGTAACGGTACCGATACGCGTTATTATCCGAATACGGTTCGGTTGGATAAGACGAGCAATAGCCGTTCTAGGCGTAATGGGAGCTTCAAGGGTACCAATCATTGGAGCGATTCCTCTAACAATATCATCAAGGATATTACTGCGTTTGCGGAAACGTTTCTCTCGCCTGTGTCGTTGAAGATGATTCTCACGAGGTATTGTGTTCTCATGAAGAATGGGCGTTTCGTTGTGATGCGTCCCTATCAGATTTGTGCCGTCGAGAAGTCATTGGAGCGCGTCAAAGCCGTCATCAATTCCGGTGATTGGGATAAGCTTGCCGGAGGTTTTATCTGGCATGCGACTGGCTCTGGTAAAACCCTTACCGCATTCAAGCTTTCGCAGGTTATCGCCGATTATTGCGACGGTATCGATAAGATGGTATTCATCGTCGACCGAAAGGATCTCGATTATCAGACGACGAGAGAGTTCAACAAGTTCCAAGAGGGTTCCGTCAATGCGACAATCAACACATTGACGCTGGCGCGGCAGCTTGAAAGCGATTCCGTAGAGGACAGAATCATCGTCACGACGATTCAGAAGTACGCTTCATACATCAAGGGCAAGCGTCTCAATCGAGACGTTATGGGCAAACGATATGCGTTCGTGTTCGATGAGTGTCACCGTTCCCAGTGCGGTACCATGCACAAGCTCATCGAGGATAAGTTCAAGAACAGCATCATGTTCGGATTCACCGGTACCCCGATTTTTACTGAGAATGCCCAATCGTCTGGCGACCCGACGAGACGCACGACGGAGCAGCTTTTCGGTAGTCTCCTCCATAGATATACGGTATCGAACGCAATCGACGATAAGAACGTCCTGCCGTTCCGATTCGACTTCATCGGTACAATCGCCGAAAAGCCGAACGGGAAGAAATCAAGCGAGAAAGTCCAAGGAATCGACACCGCGTCCGTTCTCAATAATCCAGAGCGCATCAGGAACAACAGCCGATATATCATAAATCACTTCGACCAGAAGACGATGAGGAAGAAGAGAATCGTCAGCGATAACGGCATGACGGCTCGAAATGGTTTCAGTGCCATGCTTGCCTGTCAATCGATTTCGATGGCGAAGACATACTACACGGTTCTCAAGCAGATGTGCAAGAATGCAAATAAGAAACTCAACATCGGAATCATCTACTCCGATACGCCGAACAAGGGATACGACGACGGCAGTTTCATCGACGATGAGGATATCGATTCATCGCTCATGAACAAGAGCGACCGCGACTTCATGCAGATGGCAATCGATGACTACAATGAGATGTTCGCAACGACATACTCACTTGACGGTGACGGGTTCGACAATTATTACAAGGACGTCTCACGTCGCTTGCGCGGCGATGGCGACAACGGTAGCTTCATGCCGCAAGAGGAGACGCTCGACCTTCTCATCGTTGTCAACATGTTCCTCACCGGGTTCGACGCCAAACTCCTCAACACGATGTTTCTCGATAAGCAGCTCAAGCAGCATGGGCTTATCCAAGCGATAAGCCGCACGAATAGGACAATCAACGACCTCAAATCATATGGCAACATCATCTCGTTCCAAACCACAGAGGACATCGTCAACGATGCCTTCAACACATTCGGCGATGAGAGAGCCAATGGGAAGGTGCTGCTCAAGCCATACGAGGAATACCTGCAGGATTATATCAGCAAGACACAAAAGCTCATCAACGACTACCCGATCGACTCTCCGTTGGTCGGGGAGAGAGCGAAGCGGGAGTTCATTAACCTGTTCTCGAATATTCTTCGTTTGTTGAACATTCTTGAGTCGTTCGATGAGTTCTCCTCGTTCGCCGTGTCGGTTGACAACCCGTTAAACGCCCGCATGTTCCAGGATTACAAAGGGCGTTATCTTGACCTGCATGCTGATATGCGGCAGTCGTCTGACGGTGAGAAGGAATCGATTGTTGATGACGTCGTGTTCGAGACGGAGCTTATCAAATCAATCGATATCAACGTCGACTACATCCTAAATCTCGTGGAGGAGCGACGCAGGAAAAACGGGAATCTCGGCGACGAATTCATCGACAGCACGTTGCGTCAAGTTCGTGCCTCGTCTGCTCTACGCGACAAGTGCGATTTAATCAATGAGTTCCTGCATAGGATCACGAATTCGGTCATCGACCAGTCCGTCGATGAAGGAAACGGGGAGCAGGAGCGTGACGCATGGTTGCACACGTTGTCAGATTCAATGGATAGGGAGCTGGCGGACATCATCGAATCGTGTTACCTCGACCGCAATGGCACGATCGCCCTCATGTCAGAGGCATTTTCCAAACATTCCGGAATATCTGACGACGGGACGGGAATCACCAAGCTGCTTGTCGGGAACTTCTCGCGTTTCGGGTCGGGTGGCGACAAGAAAACCGAGGCGAAGAAGAGGGCTTACACCGCTTTGAAGGCTTTCTATGACAAGTACGGTAACGTAACGAGCGAGTACCCGATTTCGATTTCGTGATGTCGATTCTCACGTATATGGATTAGATACGATGAGAATCCAAGGTGTTTTGCGTTCCATTCTCTCCGCCTATCTATTCGGGGGACGGGAAGTGATGAGGAGGATGGAACGCGGTTCCTATATTAATTCAAGTGAGGAGATATGCGGTTTTATATGCCCGTGTGGGCGGTTGAGAGCCGTTTTAAGCCGTTTTAATGATGCTGTTAGTAGCGATTGGGCGTATGGATTGTGCGTCGTAAATCGCCTTATAACGGTAGCGGAATGCCTTATATACGGATATATTCGCCATATAGATCGAGCATTGCAGCATGTACGTATGTATGATGAATATGCATTTGTTTTGTGTTGAAGATATGTTAATTCAGAAAATCTGATGTGAGAGCTCGGCTTGTATTGACGAATATCAATGATTAAACTAATCTAATCGGTAATAGCAACAGTGATGATAATTAATATACGATATTCCTATCATCACGTCATCTATAAAAGAAGGAATTGGTTCATATTATGGTTTCCGCAACCGCAACCCTCATCAACCCGCAAGGTCTTCATATGCGTCCTGCTGGCAACTTCGCCGCAGCAATGGGAAAGTTCGATGAGTGCAACATCACCGTCACAGCAGGCGAGACGACGATCAACGGTAAATCACCGATGGCACTCATGGCGGCAGGTCTTCATAAGGGGACCGAGGTTACAATCACCTGCGATGGCAAAGATGAACAGGAAGCCCTGAACATGGCCATCGATATGATTGAATCCGGTCTCGGTGATCCGATGACCAATTAATCATCCGCGAATGGGACAAGGCTCTTAATATGATTAAATCGAACGCAATCGTCATCAACAGCCGCGGATTCCATTTTCGCCCAGCAGACGTATTCACATACGCCATGAAGCGTTACGCAAGCAAAATCCAGATTACCGCAAACGGTCAACGCATCAACGGAAAATCAATCAACGATATTCTCGCAGCAGACATTAACAATGGTGCAGAACTGGAAATCACCTGCGACGGCAGCGATGAAAACGAGGCTCTATCAGAGGCAATCAACCTCATCAACACCGGATGCGGGGAAATAGCAACAGTATAAGCACGACTTTTCGTTCCGCATATCTTATCGTCCGATCGAATCGAATATCGATTCGTATAATATCGACCCGTTCCAACCGACACGAGGAACGAGCCGATATTCTTTTCGCATTCGCTCATCGTTATGTATCGACATCGGCATCGAAGACGTTTTTATGTATTCCAATTAGTGAATAATAGCTTCTTTATGCATTCCGAGCAATCATTGCATCAATACGCGCATTCTGTTCTCTCTTCAGAACACTCATATCCTCGTGAGACTGGCTGTATAATAAGCGACAAGTAACAATCAATATCACAATGTACATATCGGCTATAGCACTCGATAATGAAATCATCATTGTTGCTCATTCCATCCACGTCTATTCTTTGAGGCAATCGCAAAGCAAATATAATGCGACGAACGATCCACGATACAATCAAACAAGTCGATAAACAAGAAGATTTGGCGCATGAATTACCAAAGACTGAAGCTCTTGGGCTTCCTACCGTCCCATGATTAAAACCATGGGTTTTCCCTTATAAAAGGCGACTCGTCACCAGAATCATACCGTGACTCGTTCATCAGTTCACATAACGATGCCTTGACTAATGAACGAGAAGACCGTCGACGCGAAGACAACCGGCTCGATATCGCATGTAGCGTGAACGAGCAGAAATGAATAATCAAAAGATATATATATATATATATACGATATGTAACATTAATCTAAACTAAATATCAATGTTCTATCACATAAACGGAGGCTATATGAACAGAATCGCAAAAATCGGTACAATCGCTGCAATTATTGCGGGGCTTGGAATCATAACCGCATTGCCAATTACCGCACACGCAGACGGAAGCAATGCGAATCAGCAGCAAATCGTCACGTATTCAAACGATGATTTGATCGTATCAATCGAGATCAACGGCGAGAAGACATTCCAAGTCGGCGACAAGACACCTATATTCCTATCGACAGAAGCACCAAGCAAAGTCGATTTAACATTCAAGAAACTAGGAAGCACTAAAACAATAGTCCCATTCATAGATACTGCGAAAGAGACAACAATCATCGTCGACGGTCAAACCGTCAAAGCAACGCAATACACAACGACATTCAATGGAACCACAGCAACAATCAACTGGGTTAAACCAGGTGATTTATTCGCAAACACAAAAATATCATACAAAGACTGCGAAGTAGTTTTCGATGCATACTACAAGAACCAATTGGCACAAAATGATGCAACAGGATTGGCAACTATTCACACATCGATGACGCAGGCAGACTTCAATAGCCTTCAAAACGCAGATATAAAAAACGCCATTAACATAGGCAACACCCCACAAGGATGGACAAAAACATCGGAGACTGGAATCAATGATGCGTTATCAGATTCGCAGGAAAACGAACGCTCATTGAGCTACATCTACACAAATCAAGAATTCCCAGATACCGAATACACACTTCTCATCAAGCTCGTGAACACGCCACCGGCAACAATAACTACAACAGATACACAACAACCTCAAGATACCACAGCACAAACCACAACCTCGCCGGAACTCGTACAAACAGGTATCGAGCAAACAGCAACAGCCGCTATAGCAATCATAGCAACCGTCTCAGCCACATACGCAATTACACGCAAACGCAACAAGTAATCTCACAAATACATAATGAGCCACAAAAAGGGTATGTTAAATTTCTGGTTGGAAATTATTGATAACAACTTAATTACATGCTGTTTTATTAAAAATATATACAAAACACAACCACTTATTTAACATACCAAAAAAAAACAAGCCGCAGGAAACGAAACATTTCCAGCGGCTTTTTACATTCGCATATAAACAGAATTCTTTTACGCTGCTGAAGCAGCTTCATCTCTTAACTCTTTCGACACGTAATACGTATCGTTTCTCCCCGCCGGTATATCAGCAGGTGAATATGAACTCCCATCTGACAGCGAATACCACTTCCCATCCTCCAACGGAATCTGCATCACTACGGAGTTTGCGAATATATTCATCGGATGCGTCCACTTCTTACCGATTCTGATTGATTTGATGTTAACATATCGACTTGTATTATCTGAATCAAGCAATGGCTGGTTAGATGAAATCGATTCGTCCGACCAACCGCTTATATCTAACCGCTCAAGCGCGAAGCAATTGTAAAACGCATCGACAAAAGACGTGACGCTGCTCGTGTCCCAATTCGATATCCCAGGGATTTCCCTCAATTGAACTCCATTAAACACGGCGTCGAGGCGCTTCACATTGGACGTGTCCCATTTATCTAATCCGATGAGAGTCAAATCCCCATGCCCGCCTAGCGACGAGAACGTATAATACATGGACACGCAACGAGACGTATCAATGTTAGATACATCGACATATGAGCAATTCATGAACTGGAAGAACCAAAGTCCAATAGACACCGGCTTAATCGAATCCACAACATGAACAGATTTGATGGATTTTCTAACATCGAACCATGGGCAATCAGTAGTCCAATCAGAATAATTCCCAGAATAATCCAACGAATAGACCGTCTCATCGATTCCCGTATAGACTGACGAAACGGTCTTATCATTAAACGTTGACCCGTTAGTCGGAATCAAGCGACGCTCGCGCTTATAGAAATCCAAGGAGTTATCATCGGATGAATATATCGCGAAAGTCGTTTCCTGCCACGGTTCAGGCTTAATCACGCCATGCGCCCCATCGCAAAAAGCGGAATTACCACGCTTCCCAAGCTGTGCAGGATCAGTGAACTGCTGATAATTTGTATTTGAAACGTCCCATCTGGAGCAATCCAAGACGAGCTGGGAACAGGCTAAAAACATCTCCACGAAATCAGTAACATGAGATGTGTGCCAGCTACACCCTAAAACGATTTTCGACAACTTATAATCATTCATGAACATCTCATGCATATTATTGCATGATGATGTGTCCCAACCTGATAAATCTATCGATTCGATTGCGAACATATATTTAAAAGTGCTATCAAGATTTTCTATTTTTGACGTGTTCCACTCATTAACTTTCATATCAGCAGCAGCATAGCAATATGCAAATGTGTGTTGGATGCTCGTACAATTCGATAAATCAAGTTTGTTTAAATCGAATGAAATGCAATTCCTAAAGAACTGAAACCAATAAGCAATCGATATAGGTTTAATCCCGTCATCTATAACAGATACGGATTTAACATCATTATGTATATCAGCCCACGGCGTTGTCATCGTTTCAATATCGTTATTCGTAGATGAAGTCGTTCGATATGCCTTATCCTCGAAATCGCTATAAACACCATCAATATTCTTTCCGCCCCACGTATCGCCGACAACGGGGCGACCGGCACGACGATAGTAATTTAACGATTCATCATCAGACGAATAAACAGCAAAAGCCATCGGCTTAACCGCATAATACGTGTCTGCCTTTTCCGATGGAATATCAACAGGATTATATTTGGTACCGTCAGATTCCGCATACCAATAACCGTCAGCCCCATCGATATATTCAGATGAAGGAGCAGGAGGATAAACACTATTTGCAATATCATTCCCATGATTGCAATAGAACGCAAATAGTTTCCCAAGCTTCAATACTCGCAACTTAATACATCCAGCGAATAACGCAGCAGATGGGCAAGTAACAACTGCAGCATGATTATCTCTCTTATCATAAGCTACTACGCTACTTGTATCCCATCCTGATAAATCGAGCGATTCCAACGAAGAACATCCCTCAAAACATCGTTCGAATCTATATGTCTTTGATGAGCATATTTTCTCGACATCGATTATTCTTCTTAATGACGAGCAATTATGAAACGCTCCACTAATAACATAAACACTACTGAAATCGAATTTGCTTAAATCAATCTCAACAATCGACGAACACCCATCGAACGAATAATCAAGATTTCCCAATCGATAACCACTAAACGCTTGAGGGAAGATAACAGAATCAAGCGATTTATCACCCTCAAATGTATGGAACAATCCACTCGAAATATCTAACGGAGCTTCCAGTCCAGTCAAGTCGATAGTCTTCACATTCGTCATGTGCTGAAACATATAAGCCATGCTACGAAAAGCAATCCCATCATCCATAATCTTCACGCTTTTCGGCTCGTCAAGCTCCCCGACCCACGGGGCGTCTGTCGTGCCCCAATAGTCCTTCTGTGCCACTGTATCGACTCTAAGCCCATCTAATCCTGCATAGACGTGCTTGACAGTGACGCCATCGTATTCCTCACCGATTGACGGGATGCGATACCTCTTGTAGAACCTCATCTGCCCGTCATCGGATATTATTGCGAACGCTTGATCGTATACGGCACTAACCGTTATCGATACCGTCCCTATGACAGTTCGGCCGCTTACCGCCTTATTGAGAAGCTCACGATTCGAGCTGATACCGCCAAGAACCCAATCGACCTTGTTATAACCAAGACGTTTCGGCCCATACGCCCAGCAAATCGGGTCGTCATCACTTCCACCCGTTGATTGCACTATTCCGCCATTCGTGCTATCAAAGAGAAATTTTCCATCTACCGCATCTGTCCCTTTGTGTGACCAAGTCGAGCACGTGTCGCTCTCCCCGCTTATCGATACGCCAGTCGGGAAGCCTGTCACGTTGAATCCGCTTATCTTTACGTGTGGCGAACCAGAACCGACAGACATCTTCCAGTCGGTCGGGGCAGATGGTCGAGCCGTCTGCCTTGATTGCGAACGGTATCGTCGTAGGTATCGAGAACGTTACATTGTCATCTGGCACCGTTGAAGTGGCGGAGTCAGCCGCATATGCGCTGCAGTCCCGACCAATAGGCGCTACAATCGCGGTGATCCATATGGCAAGCGCCATCGATGCGACGATCCTGCTAATCAGATTGCGAGGAGATCCCCCCCGGAATATTTCTTGACATCGGCTATACCTCACATTCCTGATGATTAAAAGGTAATGAATGGCTTGATGCACAATCGATGCAGCAGAACAGAACACTTGATCATCGAAAAGCAAAAAGCGGTAACACGGCACCAAGCCATATGAGATAGTTTCAACGCATTACGGCATGACCGGAACGAGAGCAACAACAAGACGCGGAAACAAATGACAGACGCCGATATAAAGCGATGAGAAAATCATCCCGATTCCATTGCCCGATTCCGAAGAAAAACAAGACGACGAACGATGCCGAGAATATGCCCGCGTCACCATGCTAATCGTTCAACATTCCTAATGACATAACTAACGACAAATCTAATGACATTTTCAATGACATGAAAAACGTTACAGAAACATATCTAATGACATAACTAACAACGAGATTCTAAAAAGAATCCCGATAATCACTGCAGCTACCATACGAATCGCTCCCAAAGCACCACGCCCCTCGACACGCCTATAGATAAAACGGGCAAACGGAAAAACGAACGCTCCAACCCATATCGTTCTCCGCCACATCAGAGAACCAATTGGGAAATAAAGCAGACAGCAACAGGATGCCCAACCAGAAAACCGACAAACAGCAGAACAAAAGCACACGACGGGTCCAGACACCGACAAACACGGCCCGACGAACCGCCCCGGAACGAACAGGGAGAGAAGCGAAAAGAGTAAGACCTACCATGTACGACAGACTATTGCCGATTGGCGAGGAGGCAATCGGCAAACACGGATAAACGAATATACATACCTAAAAAAATACCTAAAACAAAATCATACTGCATCACACGGACATAAAACCAATACAAGGTACAAAAAGCACCACGCCTAATCAGATACAACAAAAACAAAAAAAGAAATAATGAAAAAAACGCAAAAAAAATCTCCCCGACACGCGACAAGACAAGACGAAAAGAAAGAACGAGAAGAACGATATGAACATCGAATCAATTCCCATCTGAAATGGGTAATTGTCTTATTGAAAAATCGCTAACCAAAATAATATACTCATAATCAGGTTAGCAATTTGATACCAAAAGAAAAAGGCGCAGACACATGAAGAACACGACCGCAGCGAGCACGACCAACGATAAACGAGAGAACGATTCGATGAACGTCACGCGCCGCTACTCGTTCAGGCGGGAAGTCTCCTACACGTCTCTGTACGTGTTCTCGAAATATATCAAAGATGGCAGCACATCAGCACCGTCTATCGGAACGGCAACAGAATATGCGCTCGACTTCGTCAAGCCGATTATGAACCGAATCGATTGGAACGCACTAGCCGCGATATCGCCTGATAAGCTGAGCATTCCGGAATTCATCAAATGCGGTGCCAGATTCTACACATCCGTAACAATGTCAGAGGAAAAGGATACCGATCTCTCATCGCTATGCCTCATCATCGGAGACGACTTTAAAAAACTCAAGAAACGTGCCCCCTACAGGAATTTCGTCCTCGCAATGGCACTTCGGGCAGTCATCGCAAACGACCTTGAAATCTTGCCATACAAGAATAATCAATCAAATCAAGACAAAACAACCGATAAATAATATGCCGATAAAAACACGAAACACTGCTAATCGAATAGGAAACGCACGAGAGCAACAAGCACTGCAATTTCAAGGACTTCCTGCCTGACGTCAAGACCATCTGCGAGATAAGCAAAAAGAGGAAAAACGACAGCATCTCGATTTCTCTCATACGCAAACAAACGAACCAGCATCTCATTGCATTCTAATCAATCATCGAGCAGGAACAAAACAAACCGCTTGATGATATTGTCTTCCAGAACGAACTAGACGAGCAACACGAACATGAAAAGCGTAACGGGACAGAACGCGAAATCGTAGATTCCTCGTTGCGCATCTCGCCCATTCGCCAGCTCACCAATGCCGACAATTCAAACTACCGATACAGACAGCCACCACCAGTCTGCGCTATTAACGATTGATAACATATGATTATGCACATTCATCCGATTCGATTTCGAATCGAAACAATGAAAAATTAGCACCGTATTCCACGCAGAATGCCAAAACCATCATGCATATTCTAGGTATCGTTCCTACATGGGACCGTTCACATACCGCTCACGAAACAAATCACATCAAATACCATAAACACCAAGAGACATTAAGCATACGCTCATCGTATAGCGAAACGATAAGCAAAAAGACGGCACCACCCAACCGGCTCATTCGATTAAACAATGAAAATAAACACGCTGAGGAAATCAATCTATGCGATTCGATATATCTCGGATTAACAGATTCTTCAAATATGAAAGATAAGAAGCACATAGAAACGAGGACGCAATAGATCCGTGACATCATCAAACAATTTAACGATTAAACAAAGCAAACGCTTTCGATTGTTACCTGCAATCTCCCTTCCCCCATACTCAATCGAATCAATCCATTCAAGGAATCAACGAGCAAAAGACATCCACGGAATCATCATAAGAAAACTGACACAAATCGCCATCGACAGCAACGCAAATCAATATTCTCATCATAACCAACAACATCGCATATCACCGAAACGACATCGTCAAGATTAACCAAACAGAACACACAACCAGCCTATCACCCAGCATCACGACACGAACCACAAGACGAGCACCTCCAAGAATCTCCCAGTTCCCCCGCAAAGCCAATCGAGAAGAAAGACAGAGAATATCATGCCAAATGGACACGCCGCAACAAAACAATCCAAGACGCTAATCGCCGACTCCCGAAAGCAATACCGACATATGATAAAAACACCTCATATCGCCTCTCAAAGCGCCAATACCACAGCAAGAGAAAAAACGACACAAGAAAAAGCAATCAAGAACAAGACCTCCTAGTAGCCGCCATGTCCCCATCATGTGATATCATCAAAATATATCAATTCAACGATACAAACAGAACGGAGAGCAAAAAAAAACATGGAAGACATGAACAACCAGAAAATCACTGAACAGATGCTCAAAGCATTCCACGAGATGACAGACTACTGCAACAAGAACGGAATCAACGAATTCATCCAATTAGAACAAGTAGCAGATATAGTCCCAGAATGGATCCCTGCCATCGAAAACGACGAACTCCGCAGAGCCCTATTCGCCTACATCAAAGCAAACGCAAGAAACAAAGACGAGTACGAACCAAAGGAACCAACCACAGAAAACACAGAAGAAACAGAAGACATCCCATTCTATTAAAACAACACAACCCCAAGAAAAAAACTTCTCGCCCCGCCATCTCGCACAAAACCGTGTAGAACAAGCGGAACGAACGCATATACGAAACGCTTAACACCACACAAATGACCGCTTACTCCAACAGAACACAGGCAGCAAAGACGACAAGAACAGACCATCCTTCACAAAAGCCATTATCAAAGAAACGCACAAGCGAAGATTCTAACACAAAAAAAACACATCACCCAACGGCAGCGAAAGTAACCAACGGAGAACACAGTAACGCCGGGATTCTCTCATGTGCTCAGCTCCATACATTGCGATGCGGCTGATTCGTGCCCTCATGCCTCGTCCCGTTTTTCTTCTCGCCATTTCGTGTCGCAGAGCGGGGCGGATTTCTTACCTCGCTGTCGGCTGCAGCAGGCGTATATAGCTCGCTTCGGAGCATCGTTCCCTCATCTCACCGTTTTCTCGTATCATGCGTAAGTGATGTGGAAGTAACGCTCTGTTGCGGGCGCACCTTCCGTACAACTGGCATGGTACATAACGGCAGTAAAACGACACACACAATAAACAACAGAACATGATGAACAAACAATAAACGCACAATACAAAACACCACCATCACGTCGCCCCACCAGACAGCGAAGAACAGACGATAACGATATAAACAAACGGATAACAGCAAACAAACGAGAAACAGCCCTCAAACAACCGCACAACGCCCCACCGCGAAGCAAAAACAAAAAAAACGAAATAAAGAAAACGAACGAAAACGCAGGCACAAAACATCTTCAATGCCCCCACGACCCGATCCTACATAAACAAGACAAGCGAAAAGGCAGCGAGCGAAAACACATCCCATCAATATAACGCAAAGAACAAAACATATATGACAATTCGATGGAAACAGCTCAAGCGAACCATCTATCACGGTCCCCTACATCGAAGCCAACTACACAATCAACGGAAACACACCATCACAATCGACTACACGATAAACGACTGCGAATAAACAGGACACCAAAACAGCCGCAATCACGCCCGCCAAACCTCCCATAATTTCACACGGAACCGAAAAAAACCGCCACCCCCACCAGCCAACTCGACACGGAAAACGAGAAGACAAACGAAGGACAACCAACCATACCTGACACGATAAACACAAAAGAACACGGGAACCACGCAGGAACACCACACACCAACACGCCCACACGAGACGGAAAACGAGAAGAAAACATACGCCAAGCCGCCGCGAACAAGCGAACCCAGCGGAAAAACAATCAGGAACGCGACAGGAAAAGCGAACCCAGCCAGAAAACAGACGACAAGGGCAGCAAGAATCGATACGAAAACGATCCACGAGACGAAAACAGACAGTCGAAAACACAATGACAAGCGAACAGAAACGGCGATTTGCGGCAATAAGCCGCTCGAAAAGACGAAACGGGACGCCACACAATATCAAAGAAACAACAAGCATAAGAAAAAGCAGGTAGTAGAAGAGCCGGCAGGGAGCGCAGATGCCGTTTTGAGCGATGAAAACCCGATAAGGGATAGCAACTATCCCTATTTTACGAGGACAAAATAGGGATATGATTTATTCATATATCTATTTTCAATCAATATTCTTATATCTATTTCATATATTGTGATTTTTCATAAAATCACAATTTCCATTCCTATATATGAAATAGATATGAATTATGAATTAAAAAAATAATATCCACATATTATCCATTCGTTCGGCGGTGCGCGTTTTTTCCACGTTTTTTTCTCTGTGGGCGTCTCGCTTGTCTTTTCGTTCTGTCTTGTCGGGTGGCTGGGTGTTTTCTGTGGTGGTTTCTTGTTGGTCGTGTCGATTGGGTGCTGGGCATGGGGTGTTTTTTTTTTTTTTGCGCGCCGTTTGCGTCAGCTCGTTGTTCTTCTATTTGGGTAGCGGGCCGATGCGTATGGGGCCTTTTCCACCGTCCTTAATATATCATGGGTTTGGGGCGCAGGTTGGTGTCGTGTGGTGTCTTCATATTTGTTTCATATTTGGGTATGGTGGTGGGAACGTGTGTTCGATTCGTTTGGCGTGAAGAAGGGGGGGCGACCCGTTGTGCGAGTCGCCCCCCTGTGTTGTTTTTATTTGTTTTTATTTTACCATGTGCGGAGGATGGTGGTGAGGTTTCCGCCCGTGAGTCGGGTGAAGATTTTGTTCTGTTTGTGTGCCTTGGCTTGGAGGATTGCCACGGGTGCGATGTCGGCGGCGATGGCGGCTGCGGTGGTGATTGCGGGGTTGTGGGTGAGCATGGTGGTTGTGGCGGCGGCGAGTACCGTGGTGATGATGTTTGCTGCGGGGAAGATGCGGTCGATGGTGCTGACGGCGATGATGTAGCGTGTGTAGGCGGTGTATGCGGTGTCGGCTTCTTTCTGTGTGGTGGTGGTTTCGTTGATGATGCGGTTGATGAAGTCGTTGAGTGTCTCGTTGGTGTTCATTGTCGAAGTCCTTTCTGTTTGTTTTCTTTCGACAACATCTATATTAGGTTATTCGGTGGCTGTTCGTGGTGTTGTGATTGCTGTTCATATTATTATCATATTCGGGTCGATGATATTTTTAATGTATTTTGGAATTGTGTCTATTTTGCGCTGATGGGTTGATAAATGAAATATGCGCTTTCATATCATGCTATATTTTCTCATGGTGGAAAAGGTCGAATGCATGTTGGCCTGCTTTGCAGTTTTAAAATATATGCGAGTTGATGATGTGCGCCGTTTGCGTCAGCTCTCTGCGCTTTGCTTTTTGTTTATGATTGATTTTTTCTTCTTGATTCGGTTCTGGATTGTTATGTTTTTATTGATGAATATTTTGTCTTTTGGGTCTTGCCGTGGATCTTGTCGATGATCGTTCTGTGCGATCTGTTATTATTTGCGTTTTTCGCAAGAATCTCTCGTGATGGTTTTTGTTTCTCTTATTTTTTTAGATAATCCAGTGTGGTATGGGCGTATCGATTAACATTGCCCCGGTGTGATGCGTATCGGGTGAAGCGGGACGATTGTGTGTTAATGAGCGGTGAGTGGGGCGTGTCGTTGGTTCGTTAGATGCTATTAAATGGCGTGCTCGCAGGATATGGTGATTTGATTGTCATCTATTGATTCTGGTATAACCGCTATCTTTGTTTTCGCCCATCCCCTCTTGTCGGCTTCTTCATGCTTGTTTGTTCGATAATGTCCCCCGCCCCCGGGGCGAGGGAGGAGCTGGCTTAATATGGATTGAGGTCGGATTTTCCTGTTGGTTTGATGCGACTCGTCGGCTTGGGATCGACTCAATTTTTTGTTCGCTTTGTGTTCGTTTCATGATTCTTATTCTTGTAGGGTTCTACATTGGTTTGATTGGTTTGGATTTATTTGCGCCGTTTTGCTTTGCTCATGTTTCGAGTTGTGGGATTGTCTTCATATTTTGAGATTGTTCGAAATTGTATATATGTTTTCGTCTATAATAGTTGTCAGGCAAAGGGGATACGAGGAGAGGAAACCCGATGATGCTTTTTAAGTCGAGCAAGAGCCGCAAGCGGTCGAAGCCTTATCAGAATGATGCGGTCATTCCGGTTCAGTTCTATACGAACGAGCGGGGTGAAACCTGTTTCCGTGAGACAAGCTCGGGTGACTACAAAATCGGGCGAGACGGTCGAGTGATTCGTCGCCGATAGGCGTCTTCTCGTTCCTCGTTCCGGTTATGAACGTGCTGATGGGCGGGTCGAGGAACGAGAATTGTTCTTGTTTCTGTGGTGTGGATGTGTCCGTTTATCTCGGTAGCTCGCATTGTCGCATTTGCTATGTCTGCTGACTGCTGCTCGTCATCGAGGGACGGTTTCAGTAATCTGTTTCCATGCTGGTATCGATGGTGTCTCGGGGTTCTAGTGTCGAGGCATCGAGGGGGCGTTTTGTCATCTCGTTTTTCTCTGGTCGAGGGGCGGAGCGGTTCTTGTTTTGTTCTTTAATGTTTGATGTTTCTATTTTTTATCTCTGTAGCTCGCATTTTATTTTTATTTTTTTTCTGATGCTGTTTTTTTTTGGTATGTTAAATGAGTGGTTGGATTTTAACATCTTTTTAATGCAGTCGCAGGTAAAACGCATTAAAGATAATAATTCCCAACCAGAAATTTAACATACCTTTTTTTATTTCTTGCTTGTATTATTCTGTTCGTGATTTTCCTGTTGCCATGGAATGATGAATGGATAATAATAGCGCGGCGATAGAGACGTATGCATGTGGCGGCTGTGTGGGGTGGCGTTGTGCTCTTGTGTGTTCTATTCCGTTTCGTTTTATTTCGCCCCCTGGTTTTGAACGACATGTGAGACGAGCAGTTTTTTTGTTCAAGGTGATTTTACAAATGACTGTGCGGGAAAGCCCATGGTTTTAACCATGGGATATAACCTATATCTGGCAGCTATAGCCAGAAGCCCAAGGACTTAAGCCTTGGGTGTCTCACTGGCACTATGTATCCTAGATATTCATTGCCCGTTTGGAATCAATCTCGATTTCGCCCATCCCCTCTTGTCGACTTTCTCATGCTTGTTTGTTCGATAATGTCCCCCGCCCCCGGGGCGAGGGAGGAGTCGGTTTGATATGAATCGAGGTTTGCTTTTCCTGTTGGCTTAATGCGGCTTGTCGGTTTTGGATCGGCTCACTTTTTGTTTGTTTTGTTCGTGTCTGTTCTCATTGACTTGTGTGAGGCTGTTTTATGTGAGCCGTTTTGTTATGCTTATCTTGTTTTGTTTTGTTGCGATATGTGGCGGGCGAGGTTTTGCGTTTCCTCGTCCCGCCTGTTGTGTCGTGTGTTTAGTTGCAGTCGTCGATTGCATAGTTGATTGTCATATTGTTACCGTCGAGCTTGTAGGTGGAGCGGGTGGTGGGGAAGGTGCGGTAGTGCTTGTTCATGAGGTTTTCGGCTTCGTCGGTGGTGATTTCGTGGTTGGCTTCGTAGGTGGCTTGATAGTTCGTCTCGTAGATGTTGTGGTTGAGTTCGATGTCGTTGGTCTTCTTCATTGCTCGTTTCCTCGTTCCTTGTCGGGTATTTTTGTTTCTCTTGTCGGTATCTATATTAGTCGATTCTGTTCGTGGTGGTGTCATTTGATGCTGCTGTTCATATTTTTATCATAATTGTGTTGTATATATGGATTAAGCAGTCCTGGTGGTTTCCTGTGGTTCTTTTGGCTATCATGTTTGTTGTGATGTTTAAGCGGCTTTTGGTGAAGGGATTTTTAACTATGAGCAGCAAGATTAGTGCCATGTCTGATCGCGATATTGATAAGCTCGTTTCTGCGGTGAATGCGTCTATCATGCACAGTAGCTCCGATATTCATGAGGTTGATGAGGCTACTGGTGCGGCTGTCCGTTATATCGCTATCACTCGTCTGTTCGATAGGGCTTGTCCTGCGATTAATTTCGTTTTCATGTTCGTCATGGGTGCGATGTCTTGTGTTCTGTTCTCGTCGACGGTTCCTGCACCGTTGGTCATTGCTGCTGCTGTGATTGCTGTTGTGGCTGGTGATGGCATTCCTATGCTGCTGTATGGCTCGCTGGTATCGAAGCACTCGGCTATTTTTAATCGTATCACGGGTGAGAACCTCGGCTCGCTGATTGACGATTTCATCGGCTAGCACTTTCGTGTCGAAGGGGCGGGGCGAAAGAAAGTGAATCGTCCCATTTGTGTTCGGTTACATTTTCATCGATATGTGAGCTGGTAGAACGAGAAGACTTGCGCGCCAGTATCGGTTTCACCGTTCGGCGATGGTATCCCGCTTCCCGGATCGACTCGGCGGGACGCCTTGGCTCGTTATCTTGTTAGCTCGCATGTTCAAGTGGGTTTTATATTTGAGTTCTGCGCGAGCCGCCCCACCTGAACGGTTTTGAGCGATACGAGGAGCGAGGAGTGGATATTCGTCTTTTCTGGTTTGGTGCGTCTTTCCCGTTGTTTCTTTTTTTTCCTGTGCCGTCAGCACTTCCTTCTATTTCATCATGTTTCTGATGCCTGTTCGATATTGTTTCCTGTTTGATGGGAATGCGTTATCATATTTAGTTATCTATCGAGCTTGCAGTTCGTCATTGATTCCATCTTTTATCCGTTGATTGGGTCGCTTTTCGTGTTCCCCGCTTGTTATCAGAATGGTCCGATGATGATGAATGAGAGGGATCATGATGATTCGCTCGTCTCCTATCCTGTTCGATTCTTCGCCCCGCTAATTCGACAAGAATGAACGAGCAGATGTCGATTGTGGTATGCTCATTTCGTGCGGTTTCAATTCATTCGACGATTCGCGCTACATGTTTGTTGTATATTGCGCCGCTTTATTTAGCTCATATTCCACGATGAATAATCGATGCGTATCTTGACGATTTCGCCCATCCTCTCCTGCTGGCTCTTCTATGCCAGCCATCTCAATAATGTCCCCCGCCCCCGGGCGAGGGAGGAGCCGGCTTAATATTGATTGCGGTTGGCTTTTCCTGTTGGCTTGATGCGACTTGTCGGTTTGGAATCGGTTCATTTCATTCGCTTTGCGCTCATTCCATGAACTTGTTCTTGTAGGTTCTTGATTGACTTGATTGGCTTGATTGGTTTGGATTTATTTGTGCCGTTTTGTTTTGCTCGTGTTTTGATTTGTGCAGTTGTATTCATATTTTGAGATTGTTCGAGATTGTATATATGTTTTCGTCTATAATAATTGTCAGGCAAAGGGGATACGAGACGAGGAAATCCGATGATATTTTTCAAGTCGAGCAAGAAACGTAAGCAGAAGAAAGCCTGCAAGAATGATAGTGCCATTCCCGTTCAATTCTATACGAACGCAAATGGTGAGACCTGTTTCCGTGAGACGAGCACGGGTAACTACAAAATCGGTCGAGACGGACGAGTCATCCGACGCCGATAGGTAGATGCGTATCGTGAAGCTCCCCACGTCGTTCTTCTCGTGTGATCGTGTAGAATTGTGGGGGGGGTAATTAAGTATCGCTGTGGTGACATAAGAATCACAGATTGTTTAATCTCGACATTTTTGTTGTGCTGTTTTCTCGAGCTCAAAGAAATATCGTACATGGATATATGGAATCGGAGGATCTTATCATCTAATACAATGCATTGATTCGCTATCGATGATTGGAACGAATCGAGTGAGTGAATGAGCACGAATGGGTCGATTCATCACGAAATCAATTGATTTGTGCGCATTATGTGTTCTGATATGAATCACAGGTCTATTGCTCATCGAATCGCTTAATATATATGTTGTCGAAAGGCAAAGAACAAAAAACCGAAAGGAAAACGATAATGATTAAGACCAACGACATCCACATCGGAAGCAACATCTACGAAGACAACTACGAGGTAACCTACGAGAGCGATGTGACTATCAGCAAGAACGAGGCAGAAGACCTCATGAACAAGCACTACCGCACCTTCCCTGTAACCAAGTCCTCATACACCATCGACGGCAATCGCCTTATCATTCGCTACGCCGTCGATTGTTGCGACTAAAATACAAAAAAAACAAATAATCAGCGATTCTTCGCCCCGCCTATTCGACAAGAACTGGCGGGGCGAATTCGTTATGCACGTGTATAAACCAATGCGGAACTTAATGCAAACAAAACGCATCGCTGCATACATGGCAAAAAAAATAAAAAAAATAAGCAAACAATTTGTCTCCTCAGTCTCACGATACGCATAAAACGGTAAGAGGATATGAGAAGACGCCAACGTGACACGGTATGGCACGCAATGACACAAAATTGATAGCAATGAATCCGACATTCGTCTTCGGTCTCTTGACGGCAAGCGTGATTAGAACCTATAGAATGCCGATAGAATCTGAGTTAAGACATTGACATGACTACTTGTCCATTAAACATATACGGGCTATAAAATCGACTATATGGACGCAAACGAGATATATTGACTAGCAGGCAATACAAGCAAGCAGTTAAATACGATACGACAAGGGCACGAACTGAAGACACTAACATCACGATATAGCGATACAATTAAACAAAAAACAGGAACAAGAAAAACGATTCGATAAAACAAAACGAGAAACGAGAAGCAATTATTCTGACTGATATTTTCAATAGAAGCAGGAGGCCGTTTTCATATCGGCCTTCTCCACCGTGAGATAATATATCACGCATATCATGCGCACTGGTGCTTGATACGAGTAGAACACATGATAAACACAAAAATGGAATTCGATATATTTGACAGCGAACAGCAGTTCGATTGCGTGAGCAAAAAAAAAAAACGGGACTGGTTCTGTTTCCCAGCCCCGTAGTCCGTTTATTGGCGCATTTCCTTGACTTGTTCGTTCAAGTCCATACCAGCAACGGTGATTGCTATCGACAGGCAAGCGGCGAATCCGAACCCGTCAAGCAAATCGACCTTCCCAATCGTGATACCGAACAGGCAGGCGGCTAAAAGCACACACCCGCCGAAGTATGCGATGGCGGTGAAGGCGATGTTCTTCGTGTTCATGTCGATGTCCTTTCTTTCTGTATCTCTTATCGACGACAAATAATATATACGATTTAACTAACCAATGATATAAGAAATTGTATATGCGATGGGATAACACAATTCCATCACATACGCCATAGTTGCGCTAATCACATGGAGCACGGAAATACGGCATAGACCATCACATCAGTTCCATGTTATATTATCTCACGGTGGAGAGGACCGAATCGCAAATTGTCCGCTAGATTTATTAAGAGAGCTGTGATGAGAGGAAGACGAACAAAATGTCGACTGGTTCTCGTCGGCAATATATAATTGCGCAACATGAGCTAGCAGCCTTTCTCCTTGCTTTCTCTACACGGATCATGAGGAGTTTTCTATTCGTATCGAAGCGATGAGCAAAAAGAGTTGGCGGGAGGAGCTTTTCGTTGCCCATCTCGCCTAATCTTCGTGTCTTTATCGTATCGTTTGTTATTTCTTGATCGGGAGCGATTTAAGGCGGCAGCCTATCATGCGTTCGACTGTGGTCTTTGCGTCCTTCTTGGTTTTGAAACCGTTCCTGCTAAAGACTCCGTTCGAGTTCATGATGTCGTATGCCCAGGTGGTGCCTTCCTTGTAGATGTAGGCGGCACCGTCGATCAGGTTGTTGTTGTAGGTGTATTGATACAGCTTGCTCATGTCGAGGTTCTCCTTCTTGTCTTTTGCTTTCCCTCTTGCTAATTCCATTATACGAATTCGGTGAGGTGAACGTATATATGATTTTCATAATCATGATTTGCACACAAATGCCGGAACTCTTTATCTATCCTGCTTTCCTTTAGCTTTTCGCCCTGATGTTTCGACAAGCAAAACTGGGAGGAATACATGCGAATCGGTCTATCATATCGATATGCAATATGAACCCGGAATTTGCATTTTGCTGGAAGAGAATGGGAACCGATTCAATATGCCAGAATCGGTTCCCATGGGAGAAGTCATCATGACGATAAGATGAGCAAGCAATCCTTAACGATGAGCAAGCTCAACGGAATGGATACGGCGGGCAGCTGGGCGGGAAGCAGCAACCAGTTCTGCCCGACGGGCGGCTCGAGCGGCAGAACGTCGAACCTCCTCGGCTTCGATGGCAGCGATACGATGAGCAGAGTTAGAGGAGATGATTGCGATTACGGCGAAGGCTATGATGATGACTGCGGCTGGAGCAAATGCAATAGTTCCGCACTCGAGTCCTCCACAGGTGCCGACGGAGATTGTGAAGGCTGCGGTTGCGATGGCGATGTTGATGTTTTTCTTCATTGCGTGGCTCCGTTTCATTGGTGCGTTTCGATGACTTAAATATACAACTTTTGTTAGCGGCATATAGCAAGAACGATAAGTTCCACACCTCGAACACAAAAACGAAGCAGACATGAACAAGCTCATCAGACATATATAGATACCAAGCAGTAGCAAGAAAGAAAACCTCCCCGCCCATCGTGTAGATGAAGCGGGGAGGTGGGCGAATCGGTTCCTTACCTGCTGTTTTAAATGTCCTGCTCACAGAAAATCTGGTAGTTGCAGAACCAGTTGAGGGGAACCTCGTTCCTGCTAATCTTCTTGTAGCCCTCACCGCACCAGCCGAAGGAGTCGTCGAAGAAGATGCCGATACGGCCGTTCTCATTTCGGGCGATAACATACTCATTCGGGTTCGGGAACTCGGTTTCGAACTTGCGGATTTTCATGCTCTCGAAGCAGCCGTTCTGGCGAGCCTTCTCGATGGCGATGTTGATGTTGTACTCGTTGGGATTCTCAATCTCGTAGGCGATGTCGAAGGCGGTGCCGAGGAAGGGGCTGTTGGACTCACTGACACTGTAGCCGTTCTGCTGGGCATGTTTGACGAGCTCTCTGATAATCTGCTCGGCTAACTCGTTTCGCTGGGTCTCGGTCATCATTTTTGGATCACCGTTCTTTCTTGCTCGTGTCTTCTTCTTGATAGGAACAATATACACGATAACCAAAACCATATATACAACAATAACGGCACTCCATAATCTGTGCACAAATCGAATTCATACAGCTAGTTGCGGAGCAGAACGAACACGATTCTAATTTCGATGATGATAATGAGTGTGAGCAAGTAGCTTAGCAGAAAACAGGCTTCGGTTGTTGTTGATGCCGAATCATCGATGATGTACGGCGATGACTGAAGCGGGAAGCTGGTAGAGGTGTTGATACGCAGCTTCGTCTTGTTGTACTTTGAGTAGTCGAGGAATTTTCATATTGCTGGTAGTTTCGAATTCTTCCCGCTTTGCTCCGTGCTTCTTCGTGTTGTTGGGCGGGGAGGTTCTGTCTTATAGTTTGCGCCGTTTTGCCATGCTGGTGATTAGAGTTGAGCTAGTGATTTTGTTCGGCTAAACTTTATTTTTAAATTTTTGTAATTGTTTGTAATTGAATTTGTTTTTGTAATATTTTATAATTATTTGTAAAACAAAATTGAATTTTGCGGTGGTGTTTTCATGAAGATATCGAATAGCAATCCGTTTACTCCTGGTTTCGGGGAGATTCCGTATATTATTGCTGGTCGTTCTGATATCACGGATGAATATGAATCGATTATCAAGTCAGGTGGGAAAAGTCAGAAACGTCATCCTCTTATTAAGGGCATGAGGAGCTATGGGAAGACGGTTCTTCTTCGGAAGCTGCTTAAAATTGCAGAGGATTATGGATATGCGACGTTCTATATATCGTCCACATCAGATATGTACGACAATCTCATGACGAATATGCAAGAGAAAGCAGCTAACATTAGTGTCTCGACGACGTTCTCGTTTGCTCCGTCTGTAACGTTTAGCGATGAGTCCTCTGGAACGTCGGCAAAACTCGGCGGGATATCAATATCGAGAACGAGTACGTCAGAACATATCGATAAGACACTCGAATCTCTAGTCAGAAGCATGCTTCGCTCGAAAAAAATCAACGGAGTTGCTATCGCAATCGATGAGATTAACCTCGAATATATCCAAGATATTCAGCGGATTGCCTCGACGATGCAATCACTCGTATCGGAAAAACTCCCTATCAGCTTCATCGGAGCTGGGCTTCCCGAATATATCGATGAGATTCAGCAAAATCCGTCTATTAGCTTCGTTCGTAGAATGTCGCAAAAAGAAATCGGTACGATTAGATTTAATGAACTCTATGAGGCAATTAAACGAACTTGCACGGATCATGGAATCGATATATCTAATGATGCAATCGATTACATCGTTCGTGCTTCTGATGGCTCGCCATATCTCACGCAGGTATTTTCATCAGTTGCTTATGAACACGCAGAGAATAAGGGAACGAAGAAAATAGAAATAACATCCGACGATTGCCTTCAATCGTTTAAATCTGCATTGCCAACGATTTTCACCAGCATCGTTAAACCAACGTTTAAATCTCTCACGTACCACGAGCAAGAATTTCTACGAGCAATGTCTCAGGATGACGATATATCGACTGTATCGAAAATCGGTGATATTGCGAAGAGAATGAGCAAGACACCTCAATATACCGACATATACAAGAACCGCCTCATCGAGAAGAAAATCATTCAGCAGGACGGACGCGGACGCATCAAGTGCACTATTCCATATATGACAACGTATCTTGCAAACCAAGCACACTATGACGCACTCTGTTCGCCATCTGACGAAACAGACTTCGACAACAAACCAGGGTTCTGGCTTGATCTCATATAGAACTCATACAGCAGAAAATTATTATCCTACCTGCTCGGGCAACATAAGTAGCTGGGAGCTTGCTTTTAGTTCTAGCTCCCAGCTTGCCATTTCTGCTTATTCTAGTTGCAGTGGTCGACTGTGTAGGTGATGACAAGGTGACTATCGCTCATCGTATAGGCAGCTCCGGTGATAGGGAATCTGTTGTACTTGGTTGCGAGAAGCTCATCTGCTTCTGTGGTGGTGATTTCGTGGTCTGCCTCATAGCTGGCAACGAAAGTGTCCTCGTATGAACCGTTCTTGTAGAGCTTATCGCTGATTTTCGTCATCATGTCAGGACTTCCCTTCGTCCCGTATTCCTTCTTGCTGACTACATTATACGACATCGCTCACTAAAACATATATACAAATTGCAAGCACGAAGTCGACACAATCGCCCTCTCCCCACTCCTCATCCTGCTTAATCGGCATGTGAGCTAGAAGATTCCCGACTATTCGATTCGACTGATTCGATGGCTTCCAGCCCATTCTAAAACTATATCGTGGAAAACTTTTAGAATAGGAAATTCGCCCAAAATCAGTTCCCTCTCCCCGTTCCTCTACACGATTTAAGCTGGGAGCTCGGGCGGGAAGATGACACAGCTGTGAGATGAATTCGAATTAATGACGGACAGGTAGACAGTCATGATAGAGCCAGAAAGGATTCCAACATAAGTAACCGATACGATACCAGGCAAAAACAACATGAAGCGAGAAACGGTGAGAAACGAAAATAGACGAAAAAGGAGAACAAACAACGAAGCAATAAGAACAGCGGGAAGCACATTGATGACATAATTATGTTCGAATTATGGATTGAGAAACTCATATATATCGCATAAGTGAATCAGGCATACAATATAGGTGTCAGAAGGAAAGAACACAAACAGCAAGGAGATAACGATGATTAAGCTCACGAACGATAAGATGACGAGGAAGAATTCCTGGAACGCCAACTGGGAGGCAACCTACAAAGCCGACCACGACATCACCAGAGAGGAAGCCGAAGCAATCATGAAGGAATCCTACCGAACCTTCCCAGTCACGAAGGCCTCCTACTGGATTAACGGCAAGACAATGACAATCGTCTACGTCGTCGATGACTGCAACTAAACACGAAAGCAAAGCAAAACAAGAACATAGAGACTCTAATCGATTAGGCAGGACGCTCAGCTGGAAGCATGGCGTCCAGCCTTTTATCTCGTTTATCAAGACGGAATCGAGTTCGTCAGGAAACAGGAACTCGACGCACGTTATCCGTTAAGGGAATCAGCATTCTAATCGTCTACTCGATTCGCCCTCGACACCCCGCCCCGACTTCGTGTCGTTTAATCGGTGGGGTCAGGACTCGTTCGTGGCTCGTGTTTCAGAACTGTTCTTCATCTTCCTGCTCACCTTTTCGATTGAGCTGGTAGATGGGCTGGAATCACATGAGCAAGTTGCGGTGTCTTGATTTCCCGCATTCTCAGGGGCTTCATTGCCTTCGTTAGACGATATAGGCTAGTACGGATAAAGCAGGTACAAGAAGTTGTGCTCGAATCGTATCGGCATCTGGAAGAAAAAGCTCCCCGCCTCTTCGTGTAGAGTTGGCGGGGAGCAAGAAGGCATTACGATTCGGTGTTTAGATTATAAATGCGGGCATGTGCACAAGCAATACGAGTGACAAACAAACACGCCGCAAAACTACGACACGAAACAATCGGCAAGCAACGACGGTACGCAATAACGATACGAAATAACAACAAGACACAAACACAATATCGCAAGTTACCGCCGCAAAATAACAAAATCGATTTTATTCACGCACATTCGATTCATCATATCGGCATAATTGTGCAGTTCGTATGAATTAACGAATTTATATATACAACTCGAAAAAATTAATTATTATATAGTCGTGAAGAGAAAAACCGCAAGGAAGGACACGAACAATGAAGAAGACCAGCGACATCATCACCAGAAACGGATCCTACGAAACCACCTACCAAGCAATCTATCGAGCGAACAAGAACATCACCACTAATGAGGCGGAAGACCTCATGAACAAGCACTACCGCACCTTCCCCGTCACCAAATCAGCATATGCGCTCAACGGAAAGCACATGACGGTCGTCTACACAATCGACTCCTGCGACTAAAAGAAATAGAACAAATAAGCGAAACGAGATTCGCCCCGTTCCCTCGAATAGAAAAACGGGGCGAATCTTTAAGTACTTGATAATATAAACAATAAGACCTGCCGCTCGATGATGATAAGCAGCAGGCCTAACGAAGACGGAGCGATATATGTTGGAGCACCTCGCCCGCTTCATCGAAATCGCCCGAGACTACGGTATCGAAATCCGAAGGGCGACTGACGACGACAATATCAATATACCTCATCTTCCATCGCATTGCATTAAGAACCGCCAAATTCACAATATCTACACAACCTCCGCCAAGGGCGATGGAAGAGACAGCCCAATAATGAACCACCGCCGACTTTTCTGCCGGATTGATGTGACTTATACAGGGAAAAGTTCCTATCAAATGATAGGAAGCCCAAGACCTTCAGTCTTGGGTAACTCCCCGAAACATGCAACGTCGTTCGCTGCCGATACAATAAGATTTGTATCTCGCTAACCAGACTCGTAGGTATCTTAATGAAATTACTTTTCGATAATCGATTCGTATCTTTTCTAAATCAGTTAAACGAGCAGCTCGCATACCTTATAGAATACATCATATTCAACTGATACGAGATTCCTATATCGAAGCAGCCGCATTCAAATCCATGACACTCGCTCGATACCTCCTATCTCCTCGTTTTTCGACACGATAAAGGCGGGGAGAGCGGCGGGAAGATCACGAGTTTCGTGTTTGCGTTCATAGAGTCGTTTATTAACGAATCGTTCTCTAAACGCTATGATGACTGCACCGTTTCCATATGCTCGTCTTGACTTGACATCTAAAGAATACCACAGCAGGAGAAGATATATATACAGATTAATGTACTCCACAGCACGAACATAAATACGGACGCGAAAAGGCAGATTCATGTTTCTCTTCCCGAATCATTCTTAACGATAATCAAAATGATTAAACGAATTAATAAATTAATCGTTTAACCGTCATGACGAACGAGACGAAAAACGAGAAGTAATATGATTATGATGATTTCGTGTTAGACATTAGCTACTAATAAGATAAACAATCGGCATTCGTATAATAAAAGCAAGAAATGAAACGATAACCGGGAAAGCGGCAAGACATATGAGCACCAATGATAATGCAAACAAGACGAATAACAGCAACGTCACCTGCATCGAGGATCTTGAGCACATCATCGATGCGTACGACCGCGAATGCGTCTACGAATTCGACATCAAGCTCCCAAACGGCAAAACTGCAGGAAAGGTCGGAGACACGAACGCTCCGCTTCGTCACCAGATGGAATGGGCGAAGGTTTGTTGTGGGTCTCGTCGACGATAAGGCAGGAGCTTTCCTTGGCGAACTTGTAGATTTCTGCGTGCTTCGCCTTCTTCTCGTCGCCTTCGATGTCTTGGAGCGTGCAGAAGAGGACAACTTTTTTGCCGTCGTTTATCTTGTCGGAGATGTCATGCCCGGTACCGTTTGCAAGCTGTTTGGAGTCGAGAAAAACCCAGTTATTGCGGAAATTGGGGAGGTTGGCGCGGAGCAACGTTCTCAAAGAAAATTAAGCAGCTCGATGACATCGACATGGATGACGTCGCCGAGCTCGACACCAACAAGAAAATGAACGACGCAACCGTCAATTTCGGTTTTGACTTCCAGCTGCATCTTTCCGGCACGCCGTATCGTATTCTCCTGACCGATGAGTTCGCGCCAGAGGATATCGTGTATATGTCCTCCTACAGCGACCTGCTCAAAGAGAAGCACGACTGGTTCGGTACTCATATCGACGAGGATGAGCAGAATAACCCGTATTATGAGTTCCCCGAACGCTATAACATCGTCTACGACCTCAACCAAATCCCCGATAATCGAATGAAGCAACTCATCGATGAGGAAGGCATTCCTAGCTTGGGGGAGCTTTTCGCCGTTGTCCCTGGCGAGAACAAGTTCATCAATGAGGATATCGTCAAGTCATTCATCAAGGCGTTGTGGGGCGGATTCGCCGCTGACGGTTGTTGGGGCTTCTTTGTTGATAAGGTCATCAACGCAGCCGTCAAGAAGTTCCATATCCTGATGAAGCTCCCATCCATCGCCGCCTGCGATGCATTTACCGCCCTGCTCGAGAGTACTGATGAGTTCAAGGATTACGCGGTCATTCTTGCTACGAGCAACAAGCAGAAGAACCCGTCGACTCAATCCATCAAGGAACAGATTGAGGCGGCTGACGAATCGGACACGACCGCCGGTACGTTGACTTTGACTTGTCAGCGTCTGTCTGCTGCCGTTTCCGTGAAGCAGTGGAACGTTGCTATCAACGCGTCTGACGGCAAATCGGCTCAGGATTATGATCAGTTCGCACAACGCGTCTGCACACCGTTCGCTGTTGATTTCGTTGATGATGATGGACATTCTGTGAAGCGCGTCATGAAGCCGAACGTGTTTGTTATCGATTTGGTCCCGGAGCGCGTCCTGTCTGTTTCGATGCAGGCGGCTGTTGCGAAGTGTGCGGCTCGCGGTGTTTCATCTCCGGCTGATTTCCGTGATGAGTTGGAGAAGGAGGCGTCGAGCACGATGACGTTCTTCGTTTCTGGTATCGAGTCGATGAAGCAGGTTTCGGCTGTCGATGTGATGGATTTGTCCGCTAATTATGCGAAGACCTCTACGATTGACATTGCCGTTGCGAAGGTCCCGTTCTGTGCCTCCCTATTCGACAGTGACGTTTCGAGCATCATGGATTCTCTCGACGGCATATCCGCATCCGTCTCTTTCGAAACGAAGGTATACGACGGTGCCGACGACACAGACGTTTCCGACAAGCGAACTGCGAAAAACGATAACGATGACTCCACTTCTGTCTCCCCGTCTATCGATTCGGTTGTCGATAAGGCAACGGTCTCTGTTGATGTTGATAAGGTTCGTCGTGAGCAGATGGCGAAGCAGCGTGCGTTTTTTGCTCGTCTTGGTTATCTCGCTGTCTTGGCGGATCGCCAGCTTGATTCCGTCGAGGAGCTGCTCGGTGCGTGCGACGAGACGGATGAGAAGCGGCGGAAGCTCGTGAATGTTGTTGGTTTGTCAGTTGCTGATTGTCGTGCGATTTCTGCTGCTGTTAAGCGGAATCCTGTCGCTCGTATCGCTGCTGATAATCTTGTATATAATCTTACGCGCCGCATGAATGATGAGGACATTACGAGTGATGACAAGCTGTCAGTGTTTATTGATTCTTTTTCGAAGTTGGGTGATGCGGAGGTTGTGACGCCTGCGGGTGTGGCTGATTCGATGTGCTCGAATTTTTCTGATGATTGCTTGTATAATGTTATCGGATCCGGTGCTCGCGTGATTGATTTTTCTTCGGAGACGGGTGAGTTCTCGTTTGCCTTGTTGCGTCGTTTCGAGGAGTTAGGCGTGTTCACCGAGGAGGCTAGTCGTTCGATTTGCGCGATTCCGGCATCGCCTTTGGCTTATGAGTGTACGAGGAAGGCATATGAGTTGTTGGGGCTTGATGCTGATAATATTTATCGGTTCACCGTATATGACCTGCTGAAGGCTATTGAATCTGATAGTGGCGGCATCGACGAGAGCAAGATTGCTCATGTTTCTGATATACTGAAGCAAGCGAAGAAGCCGTGTAATATTTCGTTGGATGATGTTGTCGAGGATGGAGCCGACAAAGTGGAGATTACAGCAATCGTCGGCAACCCGCCATACCAAGATAGCAATACTATAAGAACGAAACCGTCGTCCCGGTTCAATTCTATACGAATGAGCACGGAGAAACCTGCTTTCGTGAGACGAGCACAGGCGACTACAAAATCGGACGAGACGGTCGAGTAATCCGTCGCCGATAAAAACGATGCTGCTCATCCAGCTTACGGAATCCGTGCGGGCGGGACGAGCAGCCAAACGACGAGCCGACTGCCTTATCAACGCATCCTAATAACTCGATAGCTCGCATCATCTCATCATATCACTGCAACAGGTGATAAAATCTTCCCGCCATTCGCCCAGCTTCACATGTCGGGTGGGGCGGGGCGAGGAGAACGGAGTTCGCGAAAGTGTCCCATTTCGCTGAATCGATTATTTTGTTCCTCATTGGTTCTCGTTATTCGTTGTTTTGTATTCTCTGTATCTTTGTATCCTTTATATTCTTCGTATCTTTGATATTCTTTGAATATTTATATTTTTCAAGCAATGAAATCGTATTCTTCCCGATAATCGGCGATTCGTTTATCAAGTCGCTCTTACTGAACGCTGAGCGAGAAGAACAAGAATAGGTTTTTATTTTTTATATTTGATTTTCATTTTTATATTATTTATAATATTTTTATACTGTTTATATAATTTGTTTTGATTTAACATAGGTGACGAGGACGGGGATATGTTAAAGTGCGGGTATGGGAATCCTTTTACTCCTGGGTTCGGCGAAATGCCGTATGTTCTTGCTGGGCGCGATGACATCATCAATGATTATGAGAAGATCATCGAATCGCATGGGAGATCCCAAGAGAAGCACCCGGTTATCCAAGGAGCTCGTAGTTTCGGAAAGACTGTCCTGCTCCAAAAGTTAATCGAGGTTGCTCAGAGCCATGGATATATCACGTTTTATGAATCGGCATCGAGGGATCTATATGCCAACGTCATGACTCTCATGCGAGCTGCTACGAGCAAATTGAGAATTTCATCGACTTTCGAATTGTGTCCATCAATCGAGATTAATGATGCAAGCACTGGTACCTCAACGTCAATCAAAGGCTTCACATTATCGCGGACAGTCGAAGATGAGCACATCGATAAAAACCTTGAACTCCTCGTTAATGATTTGATTGCTTCTAAAAAGGTGAACGGCATTGTTGTAGCCATCGATGAAATCAATATCGAATATATCGAAGATATCCAGGTGATCGCCTCAACGATGCAAAAGCTCGTAGCAGAGAAATTGCCCGTAAGCTTTATCGGAGCCGGGTTACCGGAATATATCGATGAAATCAAGCAGAATAAATCAATAAGCTTCATCAGGCGAATGAGTCCGAAGGAAATCGGCGGAATCATGTTCAATGATCTCACAAATGCAATTAAGAAAACCTGCAACGATCATGACATCGATATCGATGACGATGCTGTCGATTGCATAGTCCGCGCGTCCGACGGCTCGCCGTATTTAACACAGGTGTTCTCGTCTGTCTCATACGATCATGCGGAAAGTAGAACGAAGAATGGGAATATCCATATCACGATAGACGATTGTCTCGAATCGTTCCATTCCGCATTGCCGACAATCATGATGTGTCTCGTCAAGCCGACCCTCAAGTCCGTATCGGCTGTCGAGCAGGAGTTCCTCGAAGCGATGTCAGTTGACGTCAATACGTCAGCATCATCGAACATCTCCGATATCGTGAGCCGTATGGGGAAGACTCCACAATACGTCAATATCTATCGGAAACGTCTGATAGAGAAGCGAATCATAGCAGCAGACCGCAGGGGCAAAATCAAATGCATCATCCCCTACCTGCTCGTCTATCTCTCTAATCAAGAGAAATATGATGCCATATGTCATCCATCAGACGCCTACGTCGACTTCAACAATCGCCCCGACTTCTGGATTTAACTCACCGCATCATCGAACTTAGACAAACGAACGAGAAGCACTTCTCCCCGCCTGACCGACACGAACAGCGGGGCGATTCTCGCTCATCCGCACGACCAGCACGTGAAAATGCCAAGTGAATTCGATAGCAACCGGTTCAGATAAATCAAACGCAATTAGACAATCATGGAGAGAAACAGCGCCATTTATCCCTGCTGCCCGATCGCCCTCATCACACACACACACACACACGAACAGCCGCGCTCAAGCGGATTAACGGGATTGCTGGGAATGGGCTATCGGCGAATATCGAAGCAAACCAGACTCACTAATCCAATCGATAATCAAGCAGAACAGGCGCCATCGAAAAACTAAACGAATCAAACGAGAAGCAGAAGCGAGAAGAAAAACGCATCGCATACTCCCTCGCCTCCGCTATGTCACGTTCTCTCTTTAATTGCAGTGATCGACGGTATAGGTGATGACGAGCTTGTTGTCAGTCATCATATATGAGGCATTCGTGACCGGGAAGCTGCTGTAGTCGGAAGCGATAATCGAATCCGCCTCATCAGCGTTAATTTCGTGATCTGCCTCGTAGCTGGCGACGAAGGTATCCTCGAAGGAACCGGTCTTGTAGAGCTTATCGCTAATCTTCTTCATCGTCGTTTCCTTTCTGCCAGCTTTCCCTTTCGACACCTAGATAATACCACAGCGAGGCAAGCTATATATACAGATTGAAGCAATCCATATCATCAGCACAAAGGCAGGGCTTATAAACCGGTATAGAATGAACACCGCTCCTCGCCGTTCGCCCCGCTCATCATGTCGATTAAGCGGGGCGATGATTCTATAGCGGTCAGCAAGCAAACGGAACGAGAAGAATATCGGGCGGGCAAGAAAAAGAGGCGAGCAAACCATCAGATCCGCCGCATTTTGCTTAATGCATCCACGTCATTAGAATGAGATTCGAATATTGTTTTTGCCATCTGATAATATATGACATATTGAAGGAAACCACTCGAATGTGCAATCTTAACACATGCAAAAAAGGAATCGCGATTGCTCTATCTGCCGTAATGTCAATCGGAGCAGTCGGTACAGCGATTCCGACACAAGCAGTAGCAGAAGATGCAACAGAAATCGAGACGCAAGCAGCGAACTCAGTCACCTATACAATCCATAAGTCAAACAACCAGACAGACGATCAGAAAGACGCATACGCGCGAATCGAATCGGCAATGAAACAAGCAACGGCAATCTGGAACGAAAGAGCGCCGTATAAGTTCCATATCGACGTCTACTACAACACCGGAGTCCCGACAGCAGAAGGCGGTCCAAACAACACGACAAGCGGCCGCATCAGCTTCGGAGCCAACCGATCATATATGGTCACCGGGACTGCTCTCCACGAAATAGCTCACTGCATGGGAGTCGGCTACTATGACTACGGAAAGAAGATATCAAGCGGTGACGCAAAACGAGCGACGCATGCGTTACAGAAATACGACGGTGCAGGAGCGAAGCTCAACTACGGCGGCTCCCATATATGGCCATACGGCCTTAACTACGCAAACGAATGGGCGAAGAACACGCAACGCATGTACGAGGGGAACGTCGACATCGTAGCAGCACTCCGACTCGACATCATTGACGGCTCATCAGTCGGAGGAATATCAAAAGACCTAATATTCACGACAAGTGAGAACATCACAATTGGCGCAAACAAGGCATCAACGATAGACATCGACACGAACCAAGACTTCGCAAGCACATTCACCATCACCAGCGGCTCGCTCCCGACCGGGTTATCAATCGATACGAACACCGGAAAAATCAGCGGTTCGACGAATGACACCGGGATTCACACATTCATCGTCGACGCATACAACGGAATCGAACACAAGACACAAACAATCAATCTTTCCGTCCAATCCGCCCCGTCAATCGAGACGAGCAACCTGCCCTCCGGCGAAGTCGGTAAGCAATACGATGCGAAAATCGAAACGAGCGGATTCCCAAACCCTGTCATCGCAATTACTGGTTTGCCTGACGGACTCGAATACGATAAGACGACCGGGACGATAACGGGAACGCCAACGGAATCCGGGATATTCGACGTCACAATTGAAGCAACGAACGATGAGGGAAACGCAACGAAGGCAACCCGCATCACGATTGACGAGAAGCAGCCACAGAGACCGAGCAATACGGGGAACGCCAACACGACAGTGACAGCAAACAACAGCAACGTTTCCGCATCGTCATCAAACGATGAAACCAAGCAAACAGGACATACAGCAAGCGTTGACGTAGGGAAACTCCCCCAGACCGGGATATCCGTAATCATAACCGGAATCACTACTATAGCGTCAGCCATCGTCGCTGTGTTCACCACCGTATCGATCAAACGCAAGCGATAGGCAGACCAAGCCACAACAGACAAGCAGAATAGAAAAAATGATCGTCCCGCCAATCCTTGCCATTGCCAAATTGACGGGACGAACCAGATAACTGCAACGAGCAAAAGCAGAAGCGGCAATCATGAACGCGACAGGGCGAAATTCACTACGCAATCGATAGGAAAGCAGACAAAAACGGTATGTTAAATAAGTGGTTGGATTTTGATTGTCTTTTTAATAGAATCGCAGGTAAAACACATCAAAGAAAATAATTTTCAACCAGAAATGTCCTCAGAATGCGTGAAGCAGATTCCCTCGTCGATATCATCAACGAATCAGTCATTGCTTTTCACATCGCGGCTCCAATCTTTCTTGAATCATTAACACGAATATATCATTGATTGTTTATCCATCGGCGTTGTAGCGGAAATCTCCTAGATATATACATATTATCTGAGATTTTTAAAACATTTTCAAGGCAACTATATAGATGCAGAATCGAGCTTCGTGCGTTCTTCCCCGTTTTTTTTTCGCGCCGTTTTGTTCTGCTTGCTCGTCATTACTATCTTTTTGCTGCTCTCCTCACCAATCGAATTGCTGGACGAAAACGAGAAAACGACGGAATGAGAGAATCGATACGCGTATACGAGTAGAGCAGTCGAGCGTTTCATTGCCCAATCTCTCAGCACAATCCGATGAGACAAGAGGAAGGCAATCGTAGGTTAATTCTTGTTAATTTGGTTAATCCTTTTTAACTTTGCTAATTTGGTTAATTCGGTTAATTCTTTTTTAATTTGGTTAATTCTGTTAATTGTGCTATACTATAATATAATAATTGCTATTATTGCGGAGAACCATATGATTAAAAATCCGTTCACACCAGGCTTTGGACATGACCCATATATTGCTATTGGGCGAGATCAATGCATCGAAGAATATGCACATGTATTGGATACAGTCGAACCTGGTCATCAAGATTTTGTATCCGCTAATCAGCGGAAGCCGTGGTGTCGGGAAAACAGTCTTGCTTCATCAATATGAGGCGCTTCTTAAACAACGGAAATTCTTTGTTTTTAGTGACGTTCTCGGACCATCTACCTACTCAGATCTTATGAGAGTACTATCAGGGAAGCAAAGCGCAGCGACTAAGAAAATCCATAAGGAATTCGCTCCGTCGATTTCTGTCGTAAACGGAGATACATCATATACAATCGGTGGATTCACATTCTCAACTGAAAAGGAAATCGAATTCTTCGATATGAATCTCGGCGAAACGCTGCGCAAGAAGGTCTCGCAACGGACATATGATGGCGTTGCAATCATTCTTGACGAGCTCAATATGAAATACATCGATGACTTGCGTCGACTTATCGTGACGATTCAAGCAGCGACAAACAAGGACAGCAATATCATTATGATTGCAGCCGGCGTTGATGAGAATATCGATAATCTCGAAGACGATGTCACAGTCAGTTTCACGAGACGAATGAACCGAATCAATATAGGCAATCTCGAAATCGAAGCAGTCAAATCAGGTATCAGTCGAACATTGCACGATCATGACATGCAAATCACCAATGAAGGCACTAGACACAATCGCCTCGTCATCAGACGGCTATCCGTTCATCGTTCAGCGAATCGCATCTGATGCATGGAACGAGGCATATAAGCGCAACGCAGATAGCATCACGATCACGATAGATGATTATATCAAGGCGGCACCGATATTCACATCGAAAATATACGGATCAATCGTCCAACCAGCCATTCGATCGCTATCGGCAGTCGATATCGAATTCCTGACAATCATGACAAAATATGATGAGAACGTCGTTCCGACTTCCCATATCGGACATCAGCTCGGAAAAACGAAAGCATACGTCGGCAAATATCGGCAACGGCTTATCAAGAAGCACCTCATCGAGAAGGATTCATACGGCAGCGTCTATTGTCTCCTCCCGTTCATGATGTTATATCTCGAAAACGAGGAGGAAGCGCGCTCGCTATGTTGCCGAATGAACACGGCATCGATGAAGGAAAGCAAATCACGCGAACTCGTCAAGCAAGCACTGAAAGCAAACGCAAGCTAATCGCCGTTCGCCACGCCGACTCGACACGACGGACCGGGCGACACTCGAATTCGACAAAACGGCAAGAACAAGAAAGAGACCGGCTCCTATGATATGGAACCGGCCTCAAATCACTGCTAACGATTAACGGACAAGCGAAGCAAGAACCTAACGACGAGCAAGCTCAACAGAACGAACAGAACGACGAGAAGAACAAGAAGCAAACGCATCCCGCTCCGCACGACGAGCCGCACGATCAGCCGAACGACGAGCCTCCTCATCCTCGACGCGCTGCTCATTGCGAGCGATACGGGAAGCAATAACGAAGACGGCGATAAAGACGATGCAGCGAATAAGAGCCGTGCCAAGCGAGATAGCATCGCACTCGAGGGCGCCGCAGGTTCCGATAGTAAGGAATGCGTTGGTGGCGGCGATGATGATGGAGATGTTCTTCTTCATGATATGCTCCGTTTCAGTAGTGCGTTTCGATGAGTTAAACATACAACCTCAAGCAGTCACATACATCGAGAATAGCCGATCGCGCAAACCTAACACAAAAACAAGAAGCACGAAATAGAAAATATCAATTCGCGCCGTTTATTCAATGGCATATGCATATTCTCTTAATCCATTGCTCCTTTAAAAGGTATAAAGAGGTATAAACAGGTATAAAAAATACGTCAAGTATAAAAAGATATAAGCAGGTATAAAACACATGTACCTATAAAATAAACATTATCGACAAGAACGAGGGGGGGGGACAGTAGTCCACATATGATGAGACATATCGATGAAAAAATTCGTCACCGTCATAATTCGCACATTAGCGACAAAATGAGAATATCGAACATTGCGTCGAACGTGCTGCGCCGCTTTTGTGTATCGGTTTGTTCGTCATCTAAATCGAACGAATCAGGTATATAGTACTAATCGTCAAGCGGGAGAAAGAAAAAGTGGTATGTAAAGTTTCTGGTTGAAAATTATTTTCTTTAAGTCATTGACCAGCAATTTGTTAGAAAGAGACCTAAAATCCAACCACTTATTTAACGTACCCTTTTTTGTTTTGCTTTTGTTAGTTCTATATATACATGATGTCTGCAAAATCCCGTATCTCATGTTGTATATGAGCAATATCGAATCAGCTGAGAAGCTATGCGGCCTATACGGCCCGCGCGTCAGGACGCACAGCAACGCAAGAAAAACGTGACAGACAACCTACGGAAGCTCGGATACGACATCTAACTGGAAAAACAGAGCTGCGGTATTCTATTGCGCCGTTTCATTTAGCTCATTTTTCAGCTTTTCATTTCATCATTCGTTAACGGTTTCGATAGAAATCGCCCCGCCTATCTTGTCGATTGAACGGGGCGATTACCGCGTTGCGATGTTAGATGAGAAATGCGGGCATATAACCGGTTTCGATGCAAGGCATGGGATTGTGGGGATTGTTGGTCCAATTCTTGACCTTGTAGCGGTGGCTCGTCTCCTCCATGAAATCATTCTTCATGGGAACGAGTTCATAATCCATACCGTCAAGCGCCTCGCCGACGGCGGCGCGGATACGACGGACATCGACGAAGTGCGTCGTGGAATGAACCACCTGATAGAATGCCGTCTGATTCGCATTGCCCCCGTAGCTCTCCGCGAAAACGCTGCCAACTTCGATGTTCTTCAAGCTCTTCATCGTCGATATCCTCTCTGTCTGCTTTCTCCTTCGACAACTAAAGAATACCACAGCAAAGTAAGTCGTATATACAAAAACGAATAGAGCACAGAATCGACACAAATAACTTTCCCGTCCTCTCGTCACGAAAAGCGGGGCGAGTTGCTTTCGCATACCCGCTCCGCTTCCTCATCATATCACGTGCGCCTGCCTGCTTTAACGCTGGAGTTTGAGCTTCGCACCTGCAGCGCTCTCGACCCATGCCTTCGCTGCCTTCTTCGTCTTGAAGCCGCCATTACGGATCGTGTCGTTGTAGCCGTTGGTGACCTGTGCAGTCCAAGTACTACCGGTCTTCTCGATGAAAACAACGCCGCTGGTGAAGGAGTTCTTGTAGGTGTATGCGTAGATGCTCATTTTTGAATTTCCTTTCCTTCGCTTCCGTTAACCACATTATAGGCGATGAGCAACCAAAATATATATACAAAATAGCCGTCCACAGAACGCACACAAATGTCATGAACGACAAAGACGAAACATATAGCACAAACTATCGACGCATGATGACGAAGCAATGAAGCGCATACCTCCCCGATTCCCGAAACGATCAAACCAAGGCGAAAAGCGAGACGATCAAGCACTGGAAGCGGAACGGCGAGACAGACGAGACACCGAAGCAGGCAATCATTCCGATCCCCGCGTGATTAAGAACCGGATTGCGCACGGGTGCCGTTTGTGTATAAGCTGTGTGGACGGAAAGCTTCATATATACCGATTCGCAAATCATATAACATTTAATGAGAACAATCATCAAGCAAAGGAGATGGAATCATGGCAATCAATCTCATTTCCGACGAGCAGACTAGGAAGAACTCCTGGAACGAGAACCGCAAGGCAATCTATAAGACCGATGACGGTAGCAACATCACAATCGCCGACGCGGAACAAATCATGGACAACGGCTATCGAACGAAGCCGATCACCAAATCGTCCTACATTATTGAAGGAGACACGATGACAGTCGAATACGTCCAAGACGACGACATCATCGCCAACAACCGGCACTAACAGACGATACGTAACAAAAACGATAAGCCGCATCGTCCCGCAAACCTTGCAGGAAAAACGGAACGATGCGGATTTTTCTATAACAAAACTACGAACGTCATTTCGAGCAACAAGCAAAACGCAATCAGTACAAAGACAAGCTTCTTCTCTCCACCAGCCCTGCCGGCTCATGTAGCACGACGGGGAGCGGATTCGAAGTCTTGGCGCTACTCAAGCAGCATTCGATATATCTGTCTAGGGGATTGCGCTCTCATTGCGCTATCTCCGATATCATGCGAACGAATCGCAAAATATATCGTATATTTAACTTATCGAAAAATAAGAAAGGACACGAAAATGAAGTTCGCAATCAATGTCATCGCAATCATCTGCTCGTTCCCGCTGGCTGAGTTTCTCCCAATCGCAATCATCAGAGGAAACATCAACCCAATTCACGGATTCGCGCTCATCATCGCCGTCCTAATCGCATCAGGCGCGTCCGGATACTTTGCGGCAAAAGAATGGGAAAGCAAGCACGGCATCATCGCATAGCAATCAAAAACGGGTCGATAGAAATGACAATCGGAACCTCCTATCGGCCCGCGAAACGCTCCACGTAAAGCAAGCGACCAGCCAACCGTCAGCACGCCCATCATCAAGCAGAGCAGAGCGATTAAGCGATGCGAGAACATCGCTATCGAATCGATAAACGGGTCAGCTCAAAGCAAGGAAATCAAGCAAAAAAAACATTCGACAACGAATCAAGTGCCAATCAAGCTCGTCAGAATAGGTAGACGAACAAAAACACGAAAAAACGATTCAGCGAAACGCACCGGCACGACAAAACGTCCCGTCCCTCGACAAGAAGGACGGGACGAGAAGCGAAAATCCGCTAGTTAGTTGCAGCGGTCGACGGTATAGTTAATCGTCATCTTGTTGCCATCAAGCTCGTAGGATGACTTCGTCACCGGGAAGTAGAAGTAGGACTTCTTCATGAGTGCCTCTGCCTCATCAGTAGTGATGTCGTGGTTAGCTTCGTAGATTGTCTGAAAATCATCCTCGTAGGACTTATTCTTGATGACCTTATCGCTAACCTGCTTAATCATTGTCGTTTCCTTCCTGTCTGCGTTCCCTTTCGACAACTAAAGAATACCACGGAAAGACAAGTCATATATACAAATTGAAGCAATCCACAACATCTACGCAAAATAGAATCGTTTCTCGTTTTTTTCTCCTTTCGATCATCGGCGAGAAAGGCGAGACAACAATGCAGAAAAACGGAACGCACAACAATCAGACAAACGAAAAGGGAACTGAAAAGCAAGTCATATATACGAATGTGGGAATTGTGTGCTCGTTAGAACCGTCCTATAGAATACATCATCAAGATTCGTATAATGAGGGCAGGAAATGAAGCAAGCAACCGGGAAAGCGGCAGGACATATGGGTGCCAACGAGAACATCAATAAGACGGATAATAATAGCGTTACTTGCATCGAAGATCTCGAGCATATCATCGACGCATACGATCACGAATGCGTATACGAATTCGACATTCCACTTCCCAACGGCAAAACCGCAGGTAAAGTCGGTGACACCAACGCCCCGCTCCGCCGCCAAGCAGAATGGGCAAAAACCTACAAGGATTTCTTCAACGTCCAATTCGCATACAAAGGCACCACCGACATCGACAAAGACACCTTCTTCCGCGACCACACAATCCACACATACGGAAAACAACACCTCGAATGGAAGCAAGTCTCACGTAAAGACTTTCCCACGGGAGCCCACTATACACAAGAAGCGTTTTACGGTGCCACCGCAGAGAACGTCGCAAACGCAATCAAACAACTCCGCACCGGAATCCGCAATGGACAAATCACAGCAAAACTCTACCACCGCAAAAACAAAAACGAGAATGTAAACGTACCTACCGAACCGTTCATCCCGCGTGCGAACCAGCAGGTCTGTATCGACAACATCATCAACGCATACAACAACGGGAGACGCCACCTCCTCTGCGCCGCCCACCCGCGATTTGGGAAATCATTCACCGCACTCTACGCACTCGACAAGCTCGGCAGCATCAACTTCATCATGGTCGTCTCCGCCGTAGCAGATGCTCACGACGAATGGAAAGACACACTTAACCTCCCAAACTTTCACAACAACTGGATCTTCATCGACTCCGAACAACTCGCAAACGGCACCGGACACGACATCTCAGACAAGATAAACGACGGTAAGAAGGTCGTCCTCTTCTGCACGCTCCAAGACATCGAAGGCGACGAGAAGAAGGCGAAGCACGCAGAAATCTACAAGTTCGCGAATTCTAACTCTTGTCTCATTGTTGACGAGACGCACAACGGAGGACGCGGAGCAACGTTCTCGAAGAAAATTAAGCAGCTCGATGACATCAATATTGACGACGTCGCCGAGCTCGACACCAACAAGAAGGCGAACGATGCCGCCATCAATTTCGGTTTCGACTTCCAGCTGCATCTTTCCGGCACGCCGTATCGTATTCTCCTGACCGATGAGTTCGCGCCAGAGGATATCGTGTATATGTCCTCCTACAGCGACCTGCTCAAAGAGAAGCACGACTGGTTCGGTACTCATATCGACGAGGATGAGCAGAATAACCCGTATTATGAATTCCCTGAGCGCTATAATTTCGTCTATGATCTCAATCAGATTCCCGATGAGCGGTTGAAGCAGTTCATCGACGATGAAGGCGTTCCCCGCTTGGGCGAGCTTTTCGCCGTCGTCCCTGGTGAGAGCAAGTTCGTCCACGAGGATGCCGTCGAGGCGTTTGTTAAGGCGCTTTGGGGCGGGTTCTCCGCCGACGGATGCTGGGGTTTCTTTGTTGATAAGGTTATCAACGCGTCCGTCAAGAAGTTCCATATCCTGATGAAGCTCCCCTCCATCGCCGCCTGCGATGCGTTCGCCAAGCTGATCAAGAACGTCGACAAGTTCAAAAACTATGCGATCATTCTCGCAACGAGCAACAAGCAAAAGAACCCGACTGTTCAGTCGATTAAGGAGCAGATTGAGACTGCCGACGAGTCTGACGCGACTGCCGGCACGTTGACTTTGACTTGTCAGCGTCTGTCTGCTGCGGTTTCCGTCAAGCAGTGGAACGTCGCTATCAACGCAGCAGACGGCAAGTCGGCGCAGGATTACGATCAGTTCGCGCAGCGCGTCTGCACACCGTTTGCCGTCGATTTCGTCGATGCTGACGGAGATTCCGTGAAGCGCATCATGAAACCGAATGTGTTTGTTATCGATTTGGTACCGGAGCGTGTCCTGTCTGTTTCGATGCAGGCGGCTGTTGCGAAGTGCGCGGCTCGCGGTGTTTCCTCTCCGGCTAATTTCCGTGATGAGTTGGAGAAGGAGACGTCGAACACGATGACGTTTTTCGTTGCTGGTATCGAGTCGATGAAGCAGGTCACGGCTGTCGATGTGATGGATTTATCCGCTAATTATGCGAAGACCTCTACGATTGACATTGCCGTCGCGAAGGTCCCATTCTGTGCCTCCCTATTCGACGGTGACGTCTCGAGCGTTATGGATTCTCTCGACGGCATCTCCGCATCCGTCTATTTCGAGACGAAGGTGTATGACGGTGCCGACGACACAGACGTCTCCAACAAGCGAGCTGCAAAGAACGATAACGATGACTCCGCTTCTGCCTCCCCGTCTATCGGTTCGGCAGTCGATAAGGCAACGGTTTCTGTTGATGTTGATAAGGTTCGTCGTGAGCAGATGGCGAAGCAGCGCGCGTTTTTTGCTCGTCTTGGTTATCTTGCTGTCTTGGCGGATCGCCAGCTTGATTCCGTCGATGAGCTACTCGGCACGTGCGACGAGACGGAGGAAGCTCGTCGGAAGCTTGTGAATGTTGTCGGTTTGTCGCTTGATGATTGTCGTGCGGTTTCTGCTGCTGTTAAGCGGAATCCTGTCGCTTGTATTGCTGCCGATAATCTTGTGTATAACCTGACCCGCCGCATGAACGACGAGAAGATGACTGATGAGAATAAGCTCGCCGTTTTCGTCGATTCTTTCTCTAAGCTGGGTGATGCGGAGGTTGTGACGCCTGCTGGCGTGGCTGATTTGATGTGTTCGAATCTTTCTGATGATTGCTTGTATGATGTCATCGGTTCTGGTTCCGGTTCCCGCGTTGTTGATTTCTCTTCGGAGACGGGTGAGTTCTCGTTTGCCTTGTTGCGTCGTTTCGAGGAGTTAGGTGTGTTCACCGGTGAGGCTCGTCGTTCGATTTGTGCGATTCCTGCATCGCCTTTGGCTTATGAGTGTACAAGGAAAGCGTATGAATTGTTGGGGCTTGATACTGATAATATTTATCAGTTCACCGTATATGACCTGCTGAAGTCTATTGAATCTGATAGTGGCGGCATCGACGAGAGCAAAATTGCCCGTGTTTCTGATATACTGAAACAAGCGAAAAAGCCGTGTAATATTTCGTTGGATGATGTTACCGAGAAGGGAGCCGACAAAGTGGAGATTACAGCAATCGTCGGCAACCCTCCCTATCAGGTCAATGTTAAAGATGATAGCGGACGTGAACAGCTATTTTCTGTATACAATATTTTTATTGATTTTTCAAGAAATGTTGCTATTGATTCGATTCTAATTACGCCCGGTCGTTTTCTATTCGATATCGGTCGAACGCCTCATGCATGGAATCGAGCAATGCTTTCTGATAAGCATTTCTCTGTTTCAAAATATTACCCGAAAAGTTCAGACGTATTTTCGAATGTCGATATTAAGGGTGGAGTCGCTATTACGGAATATAATAATTCGGTAGAACATGATGCTATTGGAATTTTTGTTCCGTTCGACGAGCTTCGCAATATTATGTTCAAGGTTATTAAGTGCAGCGATTTTAATCCTATCTCGAATATCGCTTATGCATCCGAGTCTTACAAGTTCGTTGAGAAAATGCATATTGATTACCCTCAAATCGGCGCTATGCTTTCTCGTGGGCATCGCTATGATCTTAAATCAAATGTTCTTGAGAAATTAACGAATATCGTATTCAATTGCGAAAAGCCAAATGATGGTAATCAATATGCCGAGATTATTGGACGAATTTCGAATAAACGTGCAACTCGTTATATTAATGTTGATTATTTGAAAACACCCGATAACTTTAAGAAATTCAAGGTTATCATTCCATCAGCAAATGGTTCCGGGATGATCGGCGAAAAGATTAGCACGCCGCTTGTCGGCACGCCGCTTGTCGGTCATACGCAAACTTTCATGTCTTTTGGGTGTTTTGATGCACGTGAGGAAGCTGAGGCTTGTATGAAATATTTGAAGACGCGATTTGCGCGTACATTGCTTGGAACACTTAAAGTCACTCAAACTAATCCGATAAGCGTTTGGCGTAACGTTCCTCTTCAGGATTTTTCTTCTTCCTCGGATATTGATTGGTTACAGTCCGTTGATGAGATCGATTCGCAGCTCTATCAGAAGTACGGCTTGTCTGACGAGGAAATCGCGTTCATCGAGAAGAACATCCAGCCGATGGACTAATTGCGATTGTTATTAAAAACTTTTTGCCTGTCGCCCCGCCATTCGACATGAGTTGGCGGGGCGATCATTCATTTCGCGATTACCGGGGCGGTGAACGTATCGCTTAAATCTCATCGCACCAGACAGCAGTCGCATCGGTCGGGGACGAGAAGCAGGACAAGCCGCCGCGTGAGACAAGTTCGGACTTGAAGCAGCTCGCGATGTATGAAGCGATGCTAAACGACGTGCCGCCGCGATAGACGGTTTCTGGGACTTCGATGAGGAATTCGTATTCCTTGTCGCCGTTTTCTCCTGCAGCATCGTATCCGACATGGAATCTCATTGGTTTCGCGATTCCGTCGATTTCGCATAGGCGCTTCAAGTCGATTCCATATATCGTCTGAAAGCTGTCGATCATCGTCTGCTTCATTGATTCCCATTCGGATTCTAACATTTGAGGCACCTCTCCTCTATCTACCAAGCAAGTCATGCATCCCATGATGCGAAGCGCTAATCAGAAAACACGAATTGCAGAAAAATCGTCTATTGCTTTTAATTTTAATGAAAATACAACAATCACGCGATATAAATGCACAAAACACACAATTCGAACAAAACAATATTGATTACCTGCGTTTTTATACTTGTTTATACTTTATTCCTGTTTTATACTTGTTTATACTTTTTAAAACCCATATTGATTTTGGAGCTTTATCGCCCAGCCAACTCGACACGAGTAAACGGGGCGAGTTTTCTAAAACATTTCGGTATCGTTTTTGTATCAGATGAAAACTAAAACTAATATCTAAACCACATAGCGCTGTATCAACAGGTGCTGCTATCCGATAGCGACGATCCGATATTGGCATATCGATGGGAATATGACCGTCCCCCGATTTGCTTATAAACGTTGATCATTCCGAAGAATTCTCGTGGTTTGATAAGAAATCGGTTGCGTAGGGGAATATATAGGCGACGCACGGAAGAATTCCGATTTCTCGCAGGAACTGGGAAACTATCTACTCGATAGATACAAGCAAAGATCGCAATTGCGAAACACTATAGCAAGGAGATGCATCGACACAATGTGCTATTACGACGACATGGGCGGAGACGGCGGATTCTACGACGAGTTCGGTAACCCGATCGACCCCAGTCAGATGGACGACTACATGATGTATGGAGACCCGCAATTCGCAGAGGACTACGGGACGACGGACACGACCGACTACTATCAGCAACCGCAAGACGACTACTATCAGCAGCAAGCACCGCAGCAGCAACCGACCGAAACGACCGACTACTACTACATAGAGCCGCAATATCAGCAGCCTCAAGAGGACTACTACCTCGAAGACGAAATCGGCAACAGAAGCCACATCAAAGGTGGAAAGAACTTTCGAGACTACATGAACCGAAAATACAATTAGAATAAGAAACCTCACAAATCAGATACCAAAATCGAGCCGAGTCACCCATCCAGCACATAATCAAGCCGGACGGGTGACTCCATTTTGTTCGAGATTGCGCGATATATATGAATTACGGAGTCCGTGCGTGAAACACATATACAATATACAAGCAATGAAATGATATCGATAAGGAACGAGAAGCGTTAGAATGAACAGCCGCACCAGAGACAAGAACGAGAGCAGAATCGCCAAGCAAATCAAAGACGCTATCGCCAACACCTGTGCCGACAACTTCCTGTACGCCTCCATTGCCGCAACAGAGGCGAACAAATACCTGAAACTCGCCTCGTTCTTCTCGCTTGTCTGCCCGTATGCCAACGCAGCTTTCGTCGGTGCCTCGACCGCGACGTTCATGTATTTCGTATCACCTCATCTACCCTCACCGCTCTCAGCAGTCGGTTTCATCGTCTCTGCGTTCATCGGCGACGCGATTCCGAAAATCATCGCAACAGCCATGATGGCTCCTCATTCGACGACGTTCAACAAAATCACCGGACGCGACATCAACGAGCTTATCGCAAGCAGCATCGAGAACACGACAGGCGATGACGACAAAGCCGGAGACTAACACCAACGCGAAGCAACAAAACAAAAAAAAACGAATGGGTAGATTCGCCCCGCCTGCCTTGTCGAGTGAGCTGGGCGAATCGACTAACAACCGATTCCTGTAGCGGTATCCGTTCATGATACAATTAAAACTGATCAGAACATTTAAAACATTCAGCGATAAGAGAAAATTCGAATGACATCACTGAACGAGCTAGCAGGAACTCTGCCAAGCGCCCAAGTACAAGTCCCATTCCATACACTGATCGCATTGTTCGTCATCTACTCGATATTCGGATGGATATTCGAGACGACGTACTCATCGATACGCCGCAGAAGATGGTGTAACCGAGGATTCGGAATGGGCCCATGGTGCCCGATATACGGCGTAGGCGGAGCGATAGCGACGGCGATGATACCGCCAACGCTCCCGATACATATGCAATTCATTGAAAGCGCATTCATCATGACCGCCCTCGAATACCTGTCAAGCGTCATAATGGAACGCATGTTCGGCGCACGTTGGTGGGACTACAAGGATAAACCGCTCAACATAGACGGACGAGTATGTCTATATGGATTCCTCACATTCGGACTTATGTGCACGGTCGTCGTCTCGTTCCTCTCGCCGTTGCTCATACCGCTCATCGATGCACTACCGAGGGACATCGCGTCGGTCGTATTGTCATGTATCATATCTCTCATGGCAATCGACCTGCTCAAATCAGCCACCGCCCTCACAAACCTGTCCGGGAAGATGAGCAACGCCGCCATAGCCGAGACGATGGAGCGAATCGGCGAGACATCGGATGACAAGGACACAATGGAGGAGAACATCGCAGAACTAGGGGAGAGACTCGAAGCTAGGAAATGCACCCGCCTATCGACCGTTCCGCCCGAGCTATACGAATACATCTCGTCGATGGGAGCTGCCGCCCGCAGGAACGCCCAGAAGGCGACAGACGCGATAGACGCCGCCACCGAGACACTCAAGCAGGCGACCGCAGCGACGGGCGAGCAGACCCGCATAACGATAGCCGAGGCAACCGAACGGATAAAGGCAATCAAGGAAGAGCACCGCACGGAAGGCGAGGCGCGTCGCACCGAACGTGAGGAGAAGCATGAGAGGCGCATGCAATCTATCATCAGCAAACTCAACATCCGAGAGAGACGAATCGTCCGCGAGTTCCCCAAGATACACCTGACGGAAGCAGGATCCGAAAACATGCTCGACGAAATCCGCAAGAGAATCGGCAGCGGCAGGAAGGAAAAGTAGCGGGCGAGATACGGCGGTGCTTGCACCACAATCGTCAGCTACCGCTCCTAGACCAACGCCGCTCCCCATCCCGATTTCGCCCCCCTCGTCCACCGTGTCGAGCGGCGGGGGGCGATTATGATTCCATCTGTCCGTTATATTGGATATCGCCGCATGTACGGCAATCTCCCCGTCCCTCGATGAGAAGGACGGGGAGATTTTTCTCGTTTTCGACTCGTTGCCGTTTAGTTGCAGCGGTCGATTGTGTAGTCGATGGTCATCGTGCGCCCGTCGAGCTTGTAGCCGCTCTTGGTGCAGGGGAAGAAGAAATAAGACTTCTTCATGAGCGCCTCGGCCTCATCGACGGTGATGTCATGGTCGGCCTCGTAGATAGCCTGGAAGTCGTCCTCGTAGCTCTTGTTCTTGATGACCTTGTCGCTGACCTTGTTAATCATTTCGGGTTCCTTTCTGCTTGTTCCCTTTTGACACCTACAGAATAGCACGGGACGACAAGTTATATATACAGATTTAGGCAATCCATAATCAGAACACAAATATGGCCGGGAACCACAATAACGGCAAAACAGGCAAGCTCGGCGGCGAAGCGGGAAGAGAAACGCTCCCAGCCTATCGTGTCGTCGGGCGGGGAGCGGGGCGGGGCGATATGTCCCGATATGCTTCGATTATTCGATGTCGGTCGTGATCCTGTGCTCGATGCAATACGCCCATACCGCGTCGGAGTAGTCGTCGGGTAGTTCGTCGATTCTCCACGGCTCGACGAGGACGATGACATCCACGGCGTTTCCATCGTTGGAATCGTAGATATCAATCGTTGGAAATGCGACACCCTCGTGGACATCGAAGCAACCCTTGAAACCGTCGATGTCGAGGTGTGATATCCCGTCATCGACCGGGGCGATTCGGGAATATGCGGTATTCAGCAAATCATCCCAGCTGTCCATCGGAGCATCGCTCTCTCCCCGCCCGTCGATGAGCAGGATTGAACGCGGCTCTTGTCTCGTTGCCTTCCCAGTGTTCTTCTCGTTCTCCATGGAATCCTCCGTATGTTCGCCCCATCGGCATTGCCGGTATACGACATACGCTAGTGTCAGCTAATCGCATACGAATATAGCAGGTCACCGAGACGGATACGAGGACACTGGAGCGGATCCGTGAGCTACCCGGATATTGCCACGATACCGAATCTATTCGGTGTATCAGGTCGGGAAGAAAAAGACGCCCAGCTCCTCGACAAGGAGGGCGGGGCGTCTTCAATCGGCGTCTGGACGCTATCGGCTACTCGGCTGCATTCTCGGCCTTGCCCTGCTCGAGGGCGTCGATGTCCTGGCGCGTGCGGAAGCCAAGTCGATGACCGCACGAGCGGCAGACGAGCTGGTATGCGATGCCACCCTCTCGGACGCAATAGATGTCGCGGGAGCCGCACTCCGTGCAGAAGTTCGCGCCGTCCTCCTCATCGCAGACGAAGAGCTTCATCGGTTCCTCATTGTCGGCGGCGGTCGGGTCGAGCTCGGCCTCGTCCATCCACGCCTTGATGGTCTTGCCGTCCTCGAGGATGGTCTCGCCGTTGAGGTTCTTCACGATGTTAGCCATTTGGAAAATTCCTTTCTCACCTGCGGGTTTTCTATCGCCCGCTCGACAATTAGTACTATACCGCATGGGATGCCGTGATAGGGCGGCACCACGTCGATACACAAAAGCGGCACATAGCGTTCGGCCCCGTGTTCGATATTGTACAACAGCGATGATTCGGTATCGACCCTCCATGCTCCCCTCCCCGCCATCCGACAAGCAGGGCGGGGAGGGGAGCGGGCTGTGAGCTGTGACGGCATGCAATACGATAAGCACGGCAGCAGGAGCGGCACAGCGATACGGTAAGCAGGGCGTAACGGCGTGTAACGGCGAATGGCATGGAAGGCGATACGGGGAGGCACGGCACGGGGGGCAGCTCGTTAGGCGGTCAGAGGGGGCGGGAAGCGGCTACTGTAGCTCGTCATGTTCACCTACCGCCTCGATGACGCGGCGGGCAATCTCGCGCTGCGACAGGCTCCTCGGACCGACGGGCAATCTCGCTCTGGAAAGCCGATCCCGTTGATCGTGTCGATGATCGTTCCCGTATCGTATCCGTCGCACGTACGGCAGAAATAGTTCGACTGCGTAGACACCGATGTATCTACTGTCGCCGTCCCGCTCGCCACCGACGCGACGAATCGCGAAATTGACTGAGTCGGAATCGTTCTTCGGGAGGAGCTTGAACGGAAGCTTCCCGAAATCGATTTCGTCCTACACGAACGGATGTTCCATATCGAACACGAAGAAACACGATGTGACGTGAATGAACCCGTCACCGACTCGGTATGCCGTGTCGTCAAGTCCGATGACGGCAACTGGCGAGAAACCGAAACGCGTGAATTCGATGGACAACTCCCTGAACGATTTTATCCGGAGATGAGCTGTCTGAACGCATATCGCCCCGTCTCCTCGACACGTGGAAGCTGGGCGATATAGATGTTCAGCTATACGGTATAGCGGGGCTGAAATCGTTTTCGACTTTGCCGCTACTCGAAGATGTCGTCGGGGATGTCATGCTCGATTGCGAAGTCGATCGCATCGCGCAGCGACAATAGCTGCGAGCGTGTCATCTTGCGGATTTCGACATTCCTACGGAAATAGACGGTATCGACAAACGATGCGCTGTCGATGTCAACCGTCCCATTGTTATTCAGCATCATGAGCATCGCATCGTCGCCGCAGCCGAAAGCAATCGGCGTCTCGGTCAGCGTGCCGTCATCAAGCAGCTTAACGCGCAGGTTAGAGACAGCCTTCTCGAACTCGGACTTCGGGACGTCGGCTCTTGTGCCGTCCTCACGGGTGATGCTGACGGTATCGCCGTGCGTCTCGATGACGCAGGAATGCAACTTCATCTTCCCGCCAGCCTTCAATGCACGTAGCAGGTTGCCTTGCTCATCGCGGTCAATCTGGATGTCGCACCACTTCCTGCCGCTATTCGATTCGACGATACCGATAGTGCAGAACGTCGCCCACTCCGTACAGAAGGACACATCAAGGTTGCGCCCACCGATGCCCTTGCCATGCATGACGTACTCGGTCTTTCTGCTGATGTTATTCCCGCCCATGTTCTCGACTCCAATCTCGCCGTCGATCTTTTCTCTAAAACAAATATACGGCATCATCGGGACATATTCCCATATCGCGCACCAATTCCACAGAACGGGCTCAAAACGAGCATGGCGATAACAGTCAACTCGCGCTGAAAGATTACGAGCCAATTTCCACCGTCTCGTCCAACGCCCCGCCCGCGTGTCGAAGGGACGGGGCGAGAATGGGCAGGACGAACCGCTCCGGTTCTAGAAACACCAATACGAAAACACGCCGCCGCACCATATCGGAAGCGGCGACGCAATCAGTCGATATCTAATCGGAAAGCCGTGGTCCCTAACGGCGAACGAGCGCGACGGGGCGAACGGGACGGCGGGCGAGGCGAGAAAGCTCCTCAGCTTCGGCGAACTCGGCCCGACGGGCGGCACGGGCGGCGGAACGGAGAGCGGCCGCGCTCTCAGCCAGCTCCTCGTCGCGGACGACCTTCGCGGCGGCGATGGCGAGAGCGGAGCAAATCAGGCAGATGATGAGAACCACGCAGAACGGCATCGTATCACACTCGATTGCACCGCAGGTACCGACGACAATCAGTGAGTTGATGACGGCGATGATAGCGGCGATGTTCTTCTTCATTTCTGGCTCCGTTCCCGTGGCGCGTTTCATCTGATAAATTAAATATACAACTTCGACTAGACGGGCTGGACGGGAACGGGAAGCTGCGCGGAGAGGACACAAACGTGGGGATGCGATGAGGCATGGACTTGGTGATTTCCTATGTTGCGTTCCGCACCGTCACGCTCCGTCGATCTCACCGATGAAGCGGAAAGGAAGGCAGGAAGAGAAAGCGATAGTCATATATATATCGATGTGCCGTTTTTGTGTTTCAGCCAATCATATAGGAATCCTATGTGATTTCGTATATATAATATGAATCAAGAAATCAAGCAACAAGCTGGGGAAAGCGATAGGAAATATGAGCATCGATATCACCACGAACAAGAACTATAACAGCGAGTTCGACCGTATCGAGGATCTCGAGAAGATTATCGATTGTTACGGATCCAGATATGCATATGAGTTCGATATCGTTCTCCCCAACGGCAAGACCGTCGGCAAGGTAGGAGACACCTGCTCCCCTCTCCGCCGTGAAATGGAATGGGCGAAAGCCTACAAAGACTGGTTCGAAGTCAAATTCCGTTATCTCGGAACCACAGACATCGACGACGAGACCTTCTTCCGCGACTTCGCAATCCACGCATACGGAAAGCAGCACCTCGGCTGGAAGCAGGTCCCCCGTGAGGACTTCCCCGCAGGCGAGCACTACACGCAGGAGGCCTACTACGGAGCCGATGCGAACAACGTCGGCGAGGCAGTCGAGCAGCTCCGCGAGGGAATCCGCACTGGCAAAATCACCGCACCGCTCTATCACCGCAAGGACGACGGCAATGACGACGCTCCGTCCGAGCCGTATGTCCCGCGTGCGAACCAGCAGGTCTGTGTGAATAACATCATCAACGCAATCAACAACGGTCGCCATCACCTCCTGTGCGCCGCTCATCCCCGCTTCGGCAAGTCGTTCACAGCGCTCTACGCAATCGACAAGCTCGGCAACATCGATTTCGTGATGGTCGTCTCCGCAGTCGCCGACGCCCACGACGAATGGAAAGACACCGTCAACCTCCCCAACTTCCGTGACAACTGGGTCTTCCTCGATTCGAAGGATCTCGCCGGCGGCACCGGCCACGACATCGCCGATAAAATCGCAGACGGTAAAAAGGTTGTTATCTTCTGTACGCTGCAGGACATCGAGGGCGACGAGAAGAAGGCGAAGCACGCCGAGATTTATAAGTTCGCCATGTGCAACTCCTTCCTGATTGTCGATGAGACGCACAACGGCGGTCGCGGTATCACCTTCTCGAAGAAAATCAAGCAAATCGGCACCATCGACGACGCCGACGAGGAGGAAATCGAGTTCGCAGGCAAGGCGAACGAGGTGTCCGTCAATTTCGGTTTTGTCAATCAGCTGCACCTGTCCGGTACGCCGTATCGTATCCTCCTCACTGATGAGTTCGCCCCTGCTGATATCGTGTATATGGCCTCCTACAGCGACCTGCTCGCAGAGAAGCACGCATGGTTCGCCGAGCACGCAGACGAGGATGAGCAGAATAACCCGTATTTTGAGTTTCCCGAGCGCTACAACTTCGTGTATGACCTTAACCAGATTCCCGACGAGAGTCTCAAGCAGTTCATCGACAAGAACGGCCTGCCCCGTCTCTCCGAGCTGTTCGCCGTCATCCCGGGTGAGGACAAGTTCGTCAATGAAGGCGTCGTCCGCTCGTTCATCAAGGCAATCTGGGGAGGCTTCTCCGGTTCCGGCTGCTGGGGCTTCCTCGCCGACAAGGTCCTCAACGCCGCCGTCAAGAAGTTCCATATCCTGATGAAGCTCCCGTCTATCGCCGCCTGCGACGCTTTCGCAAAGCTGGTTGCCGATTACGATGAGTTTGCAGGCTATGCCGTGATTCTCGCCACGAGCAACCGCCAGAAGAACCCCACGGTCAAGTCGATTAAGTCGCAGATTAAGCTCGCCGACGCATCCGATGAGACGACCGGAACCCTGACACTGACCTGCCAGCGTTTGTCGGCTGCGGTTTCCGTCAAGCAGTGGAACGTCGCAATCAATGCGGCTGACGGACGTTCCGCCCAGGACTACGACCAGTTCGCCCAGCGCGTCTGCACGCCGTATGTCGAGGAATATGTCGCCGAGGACGGAAGCACCTGCCGCAAGCTCGTCAAGCCGAACGTGTTCGTAATCGACCTCGTCCCGGAGCGCGTACTGTCCGTCTCGATGCAGGCCGCAATCGCGAAGTGCGCGGCCCGTGGCGTCTCGTCCCCTGCCGATGTCATCCGCAAGCTGGATAATGAGGCATCGAATATGATGACCTTCTTCGTCTCCGGTATCGAATCGATGAAGCAGGTTACCGCCGTCGATGTGATGGATATGTCCGCGAATTACGCGAAGACCTCGACCATCGACATCGCTGTGGCGAAGGTTCCCTTCTGCGCGTCCCTGTTCGACGGCGATGTCGCGGAGATTATGGATTCCATGAACGGTATCTCCTCCGGCGTGTCGTTCGAGACGAAGGTCTACGAGGGAGCCGACGATACGGACGTTTCCGATAAGCGCGAGAAGCCGACGGGCGATGGCGAGGATTCCGGTTCCGCCGACTCCCCGCTCCCCGCCCAGCTCGGCGATAAGGTCGACGCTTTCCCTGTCGATATGGATAAGATCCGCCGCGAGCAGATGGCGAAGCAGCGTGCGTTCTTCGCCCGTCTCGGCTATCTCGCCGCCTTCGCGAATCGTCGTCTCGATTCCCTCGATGCGTTGCTCGACGAGTGCGACGCGACGGAGGACGGACGTAGGCAGCTCCTGAATGTCGTCAGCTTGTCGATGGATGATTGCCGTGCGATTGCGGCTGCGGTCAAGTCGAACCCGCTCGTCCGTATCGCCGCCGACAACCTCGTGTACAACCTGACTCGCCGCATGAACGATGAGAACATGACCGACGAGGATAAGCTCGCGGTGTTCGCTTCGACTTTCTCGAAGCTGGGAGATGCGGAGGTCGTGACGCCTGCTGTTGTCGCCAATCTGATGTGCTCGAAGCTGTCCGACGATCTCCTGTATGGCGTTATCGGCTCCGGTTCTCGCATCATCGATTTCTCCTCGGAGACTGGCGAGTTCTCGCACGCGTTGTTGCACCGTTTCGAGAAGCTCGGCGTGTTCGCGAGCGAGGCTCGCAACTCGATTTGCTCTATCCCGGCTTCCCTGCTTGCGTATGAGTGCTTGAGGAAGGCATATGAGCTGCTCGGCCTCGATGTGGATAACATCTATCGTTTCACGGTGTATAACCTGCTGAATGCTATTAAATCTGATAACGGAGGCATCGACGAATCGGCTGTCGCCCGTGTTTCTGATATACTGAAGCAGGCGAAGAAGCCGTGTGATATTTCGTTGGATGATGTCGTCGAGGAGGGAACCGGTAAAGTGGAGATTGCAGCAATCGTCGGCAACCCGCCATATCAGGCTGTCACCAATAAGAGCGACACGCAGACGCAGGGCAATTCGGTATGGATTTATCCGCTTTTCCAGATTTTCTCCGATACCGTGGCGAATGAGAGCTGCCTGATTTATCCGTTCGGCGGCTGGTTCGATTCCCCGTCTCGTCTCAGCGGATTCGGCAATCGAATCCTACGTGATGGACATACCGTTTCCATTGCCGCATATGAAGGTACGACCGATAAGCGAGCTTGGTATCGAACCGATAGTGACGCCCAACCAATTTTCGGTAGCGATGCCAACCTTTCAGCTGGAGTCTCAATCATTCATCGTTCCGCCAATAAGCAGAAGTCGTTCACCTTCTACAATCGCGTCTATTCGGATACGATTGTTACAGTCGATTATTCCGACAACGCCGAGCTATGCCAGAACCCCGATTTCTATTCGATTAAGAAGAAGCTCGGGAAGAATACGCTTTCATCGATCTCCCGTCCGAATGCTTTCGGAATCGAGTCGAACTTCGTCGAGAACAATCCTGATAAGGTAGCATTGGACTCATCTTCTTTTGATAATCCGGTTCATATTTTCACAAATGATAAGAGCGGTTCTTCTGGGCGTTCGAAGTGGTTCTATACCGATAGAGCTAATATTGCGAAGGGTACTGACATTCTTGATAACTATAAGGTTATCTGCCCGTCGGCTTACCCGAAGAAAACTTTTGTTTCGGGTAAGCCGACGGGCAGGAATGTCCATCGGCGACTCGAAGAGCTAATCGATATCATTAAGCCAAACGAGGCGTGCGGTCGCAGCCGACTCGTTATGTTCTCATCTTCCAATAAGATCGAGTGCGAAAACTTCGTCAAATATACGAATACGATGTTCTTCGCCAATCTCGTTCTCCAGGAACCGAACAAATCCTCGTCTTTTGGCTTCGTTATCCCAATGCAGGATTTCTCGAGTAATTCCGATATCGATTGGTCGGCTTCGATTGAAGATATCGATGAGCAGCTGTTCAAGAAATACAACCTGTCTGATAAGGACATAGAGTTCCTCAAGCAATAGCCGAACCTGATATCGTTTCTTCTCGCAATAAGGTTATCTCATACCGTTTTCTCGTGTAGAGTAGGCGGGACGAAAGGCGATTTTGGCGAATGTCGCATTTTCTTGGAGCGATAGCGACGAATCGGCTGTCGCCCGTGTTTCTGATATACTGAAGCAGGCGAAGAAGCCGTGTGATATTTCGTTGGATGATGTCGTCGAGGAGGGAGCCGACAAGGTGGAAATCGCAGCAATCGTCGGCAACCCGCCATATCAGATGAACGACGGCGGAGCATACGCCAGCGCAATGCCTATCTACCAGATTTTCTCCGATTTCGCTAAACATGTATCCGATGTTCATTGCCTAATCGAACCTGCCCGCTGGATGACCGGCGGCAAGGGGCTGAACCGATACCGCAATAAAATGATGCACGACACGCATGTCAAATCGATTGATGATTTCATCAATTCGAAAGATGTCTTCCCGAATGTCGATATCAAGGGCGGGATCGTCATCTACCTTCACGATAATGGATATGACGGTCCATGCACCTATACCCGCCATAGCAATTGGAGCGAGGAGACTACAGTTCGCTATCTATATAGCGACGGGTGCGATATCATCTTGCGTGATAGCAATCTTGCCGATATTTATCATTCCGTTCATCGCAATGGCAGTAATAAGGCATCAGTTGCCGATATCTGCTCGTCGCAGAAGCCATATGGATTGCGTAGCGATTTCTTCGGCAATGAGGCGAAGTATTCCCTTCCTGCTTTAAGGGAATCGGAAATCGATAACGGGTATTCCGTGCTCGGTCTTGATGCGGTATCGAAGAAGCGCGTCGTGAAATATGCCGATAACGGTTATCCGTTTCCCAAGAACGGGCAGCTCGGGAAATACAAGCTGTTCATTCCGAGGAACTACGGATGCGGCATTTTGGGCGAAGTTCCCGCCTCTCCGGTGCCTGCCAGCCCGAATATGGCTTGTACGGAGACTTTCGTCGAGCTCGGAGGTTTTGATACCAAAGCAGAACTCGAGAACCTGTATTCGTATTTCAAGACGAAGTTCTTCCGTGCTCTCGCCGGAATCAAGAAGCAGGATCAGAGTGCCAGCCGCTCAATCTACGAGTATGTCCCCCTCCAGGACTTTTCTTCCTCGTCTGATATCGATTGGTCGAAGCCAGTCTCCGATATCGATTCGCAGCTCTACTCGAAATACGGCCTGTCAGACGAGGAGATCGAGTTTATCGAGCAGAGCATCAAGCCTATGGATTAGTCCTATCGTTCCGTTCATTAGGCTCGTCCCGCTTTTCGTCCCGCTCCCCGACACGAGGATCGGGATGATTTCTATTCATCCGATTATCGCATCCCGTGCCGATATCTCCCGCAAATCGGATATGCCCGTCGTGCGATATGCCTTCATTCGCCTGTTCCCATATGTGCTCTTTATGTGTCGTCGCCGGATTTCCGCACGATATCGACGTTTCCGTATATACAATATTGATGAATAGGAAGGAAAGTGGCGGCACCTTCGAGATACCGTCCCAAACAATGAGTAGGAGACTAACGATGCCTAACCGGTGTTTCACGAATATCGACATCAACACCGGCAGCGAGGAGATGGATATGTGCAGTTGTGATGGAAGCGCCGAGAAGCGCGAAGACGGGACGATTGATGAGATTGTCGATCTCGTATGGGACGGTCCCGGTAGATATGGAATCGAATCGTTCGTTCCCGGCGTGCGATCCATCGATATCCTGTGCTTCGACAAGGAGGGACTCAAGTGTGAGCTGGATGGCATGTTCCCCGACGGTATGGATTGGCACGATGCCGATATCCGAAAGTGCTGACGGCTCCGCTCCTCGTTTCGCCCGTTCGTCTTCACGCCCCGTTTCCCATGTCGGGTGGCGGGGCGTTTTTCTTTTCGGTGCGTAACGATGTGGTGGCTCGTTCGGTGTGCCGATGGGCATATAGCCGCGTTTAATGAAACGATGCTCGACGTGTATTCGAGTGCTGCCATGATGCTGCACTGACAAAAAACGATTCGTAGCCGTCCCACCCGAACTATATGACTTCATCACGACGATGAGCGAAAAGGCAAAAGAGACAATCGTATCAAGTACCGAGAAAGCAGCAAACGGAATCTCGACGATAACAGGCGCCATCAAACAGACAGCATCGGCAAAGACAGGAAGCAAAAAAAAACGGGTATGTTAAATAAGTGGTTGGATTTTAAACCTCTTTCTAACAAAATTGCAGGTCAACGACTTAAAGAAAAATAATTTCCAACCAGAAATTTTACATACCCAAAAAAACAACGAATGCGGCAGCGACAAGCAAGCTAATCGAAGCCGGCAACGAGAAAAAACGGAAATAACCTCACGACACATAAGACGAGAAGCGAAACGGAACGCGAGGGCTCAAACCACCACATCGAATCTAAGCAATCACGAAATGAGAATCGCAAAGTAATTCCACAAAATTCATATAACGAAAAGGAATCGGAAGACACACTCGTTAGAATCCGATCGTATCTCGGCAAGAACGAGCAGAACAACGGCAACGACAAGAACAAGCAGAAAAACGGCTAAAAGCCATTCACCCCGCCCATCGACAAGACAAGCGGGGCGAATTCGATTCACACCTTTGAAAAAAAAAAAAAAGAAGTTAGCCGCGCAACCGCGAATTCTAGGCATCCACTCGCAGCACATTCACAACGGGCTATCGTAACGACGACATTCCCGAGATATCGAGCAGCGAAGCACCGGTCATCTGCTCGAATCTGCATGACGAAGAGGAAACCGCATCAGAGAACAGCGCCACGGGAAGCAAATCGCCAACGGGGACGAACGCAGCACAACCGGCAAGCACGACTATATCAGGAGCCGACAGCAGCGACGCAATGACCGCAAAATAGCACCGGTAACGCAATCATGAAAACGACATTCGCTGCAGGGCAGAACACCGAGAACAGGCGGTTCGCCTCGATGAACCTCATCGCCGACCTGCAAGCGGAATCGTATTCGTATGCCTTCAGATTCGCCGAATCGATCGCCTTGCCGATCTTCGAGACGATCTCATCAGTGCAATCCACAGCCTCAATAGTCCATTCCATTGCGCTATCATTCCCTCAATAAACCTATGCATAGAATATATATGAATCGGTATCAGAATCGATTAAGGAAACCGATCTTCCACACATTCGGCGCAATCAATGGAGCAAGAAACATCGCCGATCGAAAAATGCAGAAAACCTAAAACATTTCCTCGACAATGTTTAACGGCAAGTCCTCGCAATCAAAAGCACATGAAATCAACGTTGCATGCATGAAGCGCCGTCCAGCTCACAATCCATTAACGGCGAACGAGGGCAACGGGACGGGCGACGCGGACGGCGGAACGGCTTTCCTGCTCGCGTTTCGCCCGACGCTCAGCTCGAGCAGCAGAACGACGAGCAGCCTCGACCTCGAACCGCTCCTCATCACGAACGACACGCAGAGAAGCGAAAAGGAACGCGAAGCAGACGGCGCAGCGAATGATGAAGTCCATCGGGGAGATGACGTCGCACTCAAGTGCGCCGCAGGTCCCGCAGGCGGTGAGAAAGCTGATGGCGGCGATGACGGTGGCGATGCTCTTCTTCATGATGTGCTCCGTTTCAGTAGTGCGTTTCGATAAGTTAAATATACAACCTCAAGCAATCATATATATCGAGAACGAACGACTGCGCAGAACGCACACAAGCATAAGAATAACGTGCACATCCGCGAACCTACTGTCTGCTGCTGATTCCGCCGTCTGCGTATCCGCATGATCATATCGTCCCGACGGAACGGAAAGCGAAAAGCTCGGTGAGTTGGAACGCTAATCCAGTGTTACGCTGCTATAAAACGGCATGTGCTATACGAACCGATGCGATAGCCACGCCACGTTTAAGCAAAATCAGCTCATGCGATACGCATTAAAAAAGGAAGGTCACCCTGTTTCATCGACAAGGTGAGCGGGGCTACCTTCTTCTCACCGCCTCTCGTTCCGTCTACCAGACAATCCGATAGTCAAACGGGGCGTGCGGACCGATTTCGAATAGCTGCTCGTGCGGCATCGGGACGAACACGGATTGCTCTATCTCATGACGGCTGTAGAGAATCGAGTCGTATGTCCACTCATCGAGATACCACGACACGCGCGCATTCAGCTGGTCATCGATTTCGCCAAGCTGATAGCAGCATTCCTCAAGCGGCGCGTCTGGCATGTCGTCGCTCCCTCGCTCGATGACGAGACCGTCGGAGATTCGCACGACAGCGGCACCAAACTCATTGCTATCGTGGATGTACTCCATTGCCTCGCGAAATCCCATATACGGGCCGCCGTCGCTATAAGATGGCACTTCCTCGCGAAGCTGCTCGTCAAGCTTGACGGTGTACGAATCGATTTGGTGCCCGAGCTCGTCGATGCGATCCCGAAGTGCCTCTAAATCGTGCCGACACCGATCGCGCATCAAACTCACCTGCTTGATTTGCTCGGTAATTTCAGACGCAGTCATAATCTTCTCGCTTTCTTCCATGGACAAGGCAGTTAAACAGATTCCGTGAGTTACTTTTGTCACTTCATATGTTAGCGAATCCACGAGAACGAACAATAGACGAGTGAAGAAATCCATATATACAACACAAAATAAAGAATGGCGGACGCGGACTCGTCAGATGCTCAATCCCGTACATGACAATCTATCTATCGAATCAAGAACACTACGACTCGCTCTGCTCACCATCCGACGGCACGGACTTCGAGAACCGACCAGGGTTTTGGCTCGACCTCATATAGCAAAACGAAACCGGTAACAGTGCCGTAACGCAAGGCTCCCAGTCCCTCTTGTCGAGTAGGCGGGGAGCCCTCTACTATCGGCAGCTAATTGCAGTGGTCGAGAGCCCAGTCGAACAGATTCGACGCAATGGACGAAACGATTGACCGAACGATACGGGAAACGGGAAGCTATCTAACCAATGATCGTGTCCTGCTCGGCGAATGCGGCGATTTTCTTCAGAAGCTCGATCTCATCCTTCCAGTCGTCGCCATATTGCTCATTTGCCCGCAGAAAGGCAATGACGCTATAGAGCTGAGCGATCTCCTCGAGAGTCCGCTCAAAATCCTTGTTGCCGTTCGTATCGTGCATGATTGAACCCCTTCATTCCGAAAAACCTCGGGACCGATATCCCCATCCCGCGGGCGTTCCACAAGCGACACGAGGCACGTGCCGCGGCTCAACGCAAAACAGAGAATCCCCGCCCCACGCTCCGCTCGGCGTGTAGAAGAACGTAGCGAAAAGCGGGGCGAGAGGCACCGTTCCCGATATGGCGACGGTGCTTTTTGTGGAAAATATGGAAACATATATATGATATTAAATGATCACTATAATCTATAGACAAGAAGAACGCCTACTCGCAAGGATGAGGAATCGATATGTCCGTGGATATGAAAATCAAGGCATTTAAGAAGATCGAACCGACGATCTATAACTACGAAGAACCAGGCGTCACCTACAACGAGGGCTGGAGCAAACTCGGCTATACCGAGGACCAGACCGCCGAGGCACGAATCAAACAGCAGACGCACACCGCCGGAATCCGTCCCAAGCTCGTATGGACATGCCCCGCATACTACGACGACGGCACTCCATTCACCGATCACGATGTCCACGAATACCTGACAAAAGCCGGAATCGAGCGCCGACCCGGCACCGAGTGGTTCCATACCACCGCAGCGAACATCCGCGACGCATACATGCCTGACTTCATCCACCGCAAGCTCGACGCCATCGCAGGCGACGAAACGGCCGACTATACCCTCCGTCGCGAGCAGGATAAAGCCGTCGAGAAAATCAGCAGCTGGTTCGGCAACGGAGGCGACAAGTTCCTTCTCAACGCAAAACCGCGCTACGGAAAGACGCTCACCGCATACGACCTGATTATGCGCAACGGCTACAAGAAGGTACTCATCGTAACCAACCGCCCATCAATCGCCAACTCATGGGCTGACGACTACAACAAGTTCGTCGGCATCAAGAACGGGCTTGCGTTCATCTCCGACTCCCCAGCACTCAATGGCGTTCCGCACGTCATCGGTCGTGCAGACTACGAGAAGAGCAGTCAGACAGACAAGCTCGGCTACATCATGTTCATGAGCTTACAAGACCTCAAGGGCGGCACTGAGTTCGGCGGCAAGTTCGACAAGCACGGATGGCTTGCGAACGAGAACATCGACCTGCTCATCGCAGACGAGTCCCACGAGGGAATCTCGACGCTCCGCACCGAGAAGGCGTTCGCCGAAATCCACCGCAAGCACACCCTATACATGACCGGCACCGCCTTCAACCAGCTGGCAAGCGGTGACTTCGGCGACGAGAACATCTACAACTGGTCCTACGCCGACGAGCAGGAGGCGAAAGCCAACTGGAACGACGAAGACGGCCACAACCCATACGAATGCCTCCCCCGCGTCGAGCTACGCACATACCAGATGTCTAAGATCATCGGCGACGAGCTGGCAAGGGGAACCCGTATCGACGGCGAGCAGATGGATTATGCCTTCGATCTGAACGAGTTCTTCGCAACCGACGGCAACGGTAACTTCCTGCATGAAGAGGCCGTCGAGAAGTTCATCGACACGCTGAAGACAAACGAGAAGTACCCGTTCTCCACCGACGCCATGCGCGAACAGATGGCCCATACGCTGTGGATTCTCAACCGAATCGATTCCGTCAAGGCACTCGCCAAGCTACTCAAATCCGACGACGTGTTCGGCGGATACAAGGTCATCGCCGCCGTCGGCAGCGGACGCGATTCCATCGACGAAGACGAGGACGGCAGCAATGCCCGCGAGAGCAGCTTCAAGAAGGTCACCGATGCGATAAAGAAATACGACAAGACCATCACCCTGTCCGTCGGTCAGCTCACCGTCGGCGTTACGATTCCCGAATGGAGCGGAGTCCTCATGCTCTCCAACATGAAGAGCCCCGCCGCCTACATCCAAGCCGCATTCCGCGCGCAGAACCCATGCAAGCAGAAGCGAACCGTCACCGACCTCGAGACCGGCAAGAAGACCGTACAGCTCGTCCGCAAGGAGACCGCATACATCTTCGATTTCGACCCCGCCCGCACACTCGAAATCTACGACGAGTATGCGAGCAACTTGACGCCACTCTCCGCAGGCGGCGCGGGAAGCGACGAGGACCGCCAAGCGAGCATCCGCCGCATGCTCAACTTCTTCCCTGTCATCGGCGAGGACGAGGACGGCAAGATGATAGAACTCGACGCGGAGAAGGTACTCTCCATCCCCCGCGTCCTAAAGAGCGTCGAAACCATGCGACGCGGATTCATGTGCAACTACCTCTTCCGCGACCTCGACCGAATCTTCGGAAACACCGGCGTCATCGACATCCTCAACCGAATCGAGCCGCAGAAGCAGGTCGGCAAGAAGTACTCCAACGACGAGGCGGGACTTCTCGACGACGCCGCCGGCATCGGAACCGACGAGAACGGAAAGGCTGTTCCAGATGATGACATCGTGATCGGCACCGCCTCCGACCTGTTCGGCGATAAGTACTACGACGAGACAGATATGCTCGTCGAAGACGCACTCAACGACGTCCGCCACCAGCGCGACGGTCAGAAGCTCGTAGACGACGTGAACGCCCTGCTCTCCGGCGACGGCGAGACCGGAGGCTACGCCCTAACCTCCCGCCTGTCAGACCAGGTATCGAAGAAAGCCGACAAGTGCTGCGAGGCAGTGACCGCCACAATCGACGGCGCGATGGAAAAGCTCACCACCGCCGTCATCGGCAGCGTCGAGAAGGACCGCAAGATGACCGCCGGCGAGAGGAATACTGTCGCCCGCATCGTCCGAAACGAGTTCGAGAAGAAGACCTCCGACGCCCGCGACGGCTTCAAAGTCGGAATCGCAGCATCCGCAACCAAGCTCGCCACCGACATGGCCAACGCCATGCTCGACGCGACCGACAGCGAGGGAAGCGACCCGATGAAAGCGATATCCGCCGCGTTCGCCGCCACATCCGATGCACAGTCCCGCTGGAATGACGAGAAAGACGCACACTACGCCAAGCTCATCGACGGTCTCGGAGCCGCAATCACAGACATCACCTGGGAGCTGCCTGACATCATCGCTGAGCGACTCGAACAGCGGGAAGCCGAACGCACTCGACGAGATGCCGTCGAAGCTCTACGTGCCCACATGCGCGGGTTCGCCCGAACGATTCCGTCGTTCCTGATGGCATACGGCGACGACGGGTTCACCCTCTCCACGATGGATTCCTACGTCGACGACGACACATTCGAAGAGCTCACCGGCATCACGAAGAACATGTTCCGCTTCCTCCGCGACGGCGGCGAGTGGGTCGACGCGGAGAGCGGCGAGAAGAGCGAGCTGAAGCGCGGTGTCATCGACCAGTTCGTTTTCGACGGCGCGTGCCGTGAGTTCCTCAAGAAGAAGGCGGAGATAGGCAATCCGGTAACGAGCGATTCCGATGAAGACATCTTCGATTACGTCCCGCCGCAGAAGACAAACCAAATCTACACCCCGAAGGCGGTCGTCGAGAAGCAGCTCGACCTGCTCGAGAAGGAGGAACCCGGCTGCTTCGACGACCCGGACAAGACGTTCGCCGATCTGTACGTCAAGAGCGGCTACTATCTGACGATCATCGCCAAGCGCCTCTACAATTCGAAGGCTATCAAAACCACCTATCCCGACGACGTGGAGCGTCTGAACCACATCCTCGAGAAGCAGGTTTTCGGTGTCGCCCCGTCGAAGATTACGTCCCTGATTGCAGGAAACTATCTCTACGAGAACGGGAGCGATAGCTATATAATGGATGATATCCGCAGAAATCTTGTCTGCGCCGACACGCTCTCCGCTGCGGAGGACGGGACGATGCAACAGCTCATCAACGATAAGTTCGGTTATCTTGCGAGGGAGGGAACCGACGTGAAATTCGATTATATCGTCGGCAACCCGCCGTACCAAACAGAGCTTGAGGGGACGAGCGACAAGCCCGTATATAACCTGTTCATGGATTCCGCATACCCGTTAGCTGATTGCGTTATGCTTATCACGCCTGCTCGTTTCTTGTTCAATGCCGGTAAAACACCGAAAGACTGGAATAAGAAGATGCTCAATGATGAGCATTTCAAGGTCTGCTACTATAATAAAATCGGTAACAAGGTATTCCCAAACACCGATATCAAGGGAGGAGTCGCCATCACGCTGCACGATATGACGCGCAAGTTCGAAGCAATCGGAACATACTGTCCATACCCGGAGCTCACTTCCATTATGAAAAAAGTGACTTGTTATAATAATTTTGTTACAATTATGGATATTTGTGATGATTGCGTTAAATTTGATTTAAACGCATTATATAAAGATTATCCTGATAGCCGTAATAATATTAGTAGTAACGGACGTGAACGTCGTATTATTAGCAACGCTTTCAATAAGATCATAGCGTTTCATGATATCAAGCAATACGACGATGATATTGAAATTCTTGGTCGCTCCAATAATGAGCGTGTATCGAAATGGATTCGTCATAAATACGTTATTACGAATAGCTCATTTAATTATTATAAAGTAATTTTGCCTCAATCTAATGGATCGGGAACTCTTGGAGAACGAATGAGCGCTCCGCTTATCGGCGCTCCGCTTATCGGCTATAACCAAACATTCATTAGTTTTGGACAATATCATAACGAAAACGAAGCACAAGCATGTTTGAAATATATTAAAACAAAATTTGCACGTGTAATGTTAGGTATTCTCAAAGCTACTCAAAGTAATACAAAAGATAAGTGGCGTTTCGTTCCTTTGCAGGATTTCAGCGAATCATCTGATATTGATTGGTCGCTTCCCGTCCCGCAGATCGATAAGCAACTCTATGCGAAATATGACCTGTCGGATGATGAGATTGAGTTCATCGAGTCCCATGTGAAGGCAATGGATTGATTTTTCGTTTCCGTTTCGCGTTATTTTTGCGTTCTCGACACGTCAGTATGTGATGCCCGTTTTTCTGGCGATTCGCGGTTGTCTACCGTTCGCGATTTGTTGGCTGTCTCAATCAAGCCCGAAATGAAAAACGCAGCGGTTCTCCCAGATCATTCGTGTAGAAGGCCGGGGCGAACCGCTTTTCGAGGTCGTCATGTTCGGTTGCTTAGATGTCCCACTCGTTAAAGATTTGGTAGTTGTCGAACCAGTTGAGGGGGACGTCGGGGCGGCTGATTTTCTTGTAGCCGTCGCCACAAAAACCGTAGGAACCGTCGTAGAAGATACCGATTTTTCCGTTGCTCTCGTTCATGGCAAGCACATACTCATCGGGATTCGGGAACTCGTTGTCGAATTCGCGGACGCGCATATTATCGAAAACCCCGTTATCTTGAGCAAGCTCAAGAGCATCGAGGAAGTTGTAGTCATCGGTGCTACTGATGGAGTCGGAATAGGCGTAGTCAAAGGCGGTGCCGATAAACGGCATGTCATTAACATCATACCCGTGCAGGCAAGCCCACTCGGTCAGCTCATCGGCGATTTTCTCGGCGAGTTCATTGCGCTCATTGTCGTTCATCATTTCTGGGGTCCTTTCTTTCTGTTCCCTTTCGACAACTAAAGAATACCACAGCGTGGGAAATTGTATATACAGATTGAAGCAATCCACAACATGAGCGCAAACGCAAACAAAGCTATCATTATTCATTCCCGTATCTCGATTCGTTCTCCCCAAGCCGAGCAGCGGAAAGGCGATTTGCACGATGAGGCGAACCCGAATCGATGGACGAGAAGAGGGAAGACGCCATATTCGAATTGCCCGATCTCGATGACTGATTCCTCCGAGCGAAATGAAAGCGGCAAACAGAAAATCAATCGTCCCGCTATCTCCCCGTCAATCGACAAGAGGAACGGGGGAAACGGACAACCTTGTTGCGTCACGCGCGTCGCTCGCGCTTCGATATCATTTCTTGCGGCAGCTCCATGAGCTTCCATTCTTGCAGATGTAGGCGGCTCCGGTGATAAGTCCGTTGTTATAGGTGTATTCGCAGAAGCTGCTCATGTTCGTCATTTTCCTTTCTTCATTGGAACGTTTTTTTTGTTCCTCTTTTTGTTGATTTCATTATACGAATTGCTAGAACAAAACATATATACAATTTTTTCGAATCATATAATCTACACACTTATTGCTCTGACCTAATCGAATCAAGGCAACTGTTTTCGTTGCTTTTTGTCGAATGCAACTATTATCGTTGCTTTTATCAAGCGCAGACTGCTCTCACACAAGTTCTGTATGAATTCTCCCAGCTTTTCAACAAGGAAAAACGGTGCGGAGGAAGAGAGAGAAAAAAAAGAGCTGCGATTGGTCGAAAAGCGAACGTCATGCCAAATAGCAAAGCAGAAGCGGGAATCGGCAGCCAGCCCGACAAGATTAACGTGGGGTGGAGAGAAGGTACCGTATATAATTCGGGGCATGGAATGAATAGGGTGCGTATCGATTTTCGATATTTAAAACATTGACTGAATGAATGAGAACCCGATTAGATGGTGAACAGCGCCGTTTTAAACAGCTCGCGAGAACAAATAATAACAGCGATGAATAAAAAAAAGCTTCCCGTCATCCTACTCGTTGAGCACGAATCGAATGGCGGGAAGCCGTCGAAAGGAGGTGCCCGGTAAGAAAGGAAAGAAACAACCTGGGCACGCGAAGTAGAACGAACCGGTGCAAGGATGCGGAGCAAAGAAAAACGAAAAAGCAAGAAAGCGAACGAGGAATGAGCGACCTCGACGATAACCGTATCCCGCTGCCGTTTCGTTAATTCATATAATACCGCAAGCAAGCGCATATAAGCACGAGAAAACGACTCATCACGATATCTCCACAAAAACAAGTGTGATGATATACAATTGCGAACATGTGATGAACTGAGTGCTTTTCCATCTATTTTCGCGCTCGCTCGACGTGTAGCTCACTGTCGGCTCGCAGTCCGACGTCGGGATTGACGGGAGCTGGGGTTTCGTAGCCGATGTTAACGTCGAGTTCGATGGCGATTGCTACGACGAAATCAGGATCCAAAAGACCGTCGGCACCAACGGAATCCACGAAACAGAGGAAACCGCTTTTAATGAACTTGTTACCGTCTTTCGTGTTAACTCATCGCAAAGTCGATAAGGAAAACTCACAAATCGTTAATTAAGCTGCCCAAAGATGAATCCCTTGGGCTTCCGGGGATGATGTGTGAAGGTTCGCTTGCATTACCTGCGCTCTTCTTAAAAAGAAACATAAATCCAACCACTTATTTAACATATCCTAAATAATAACCGACTGCTATCTCGCAGCAAATCCATGCAGACGAACTTGGAGATAGCTTTTCGTGTTTCACAGATATAGAGGCTAAAGTCAATCATGCCTGCTTTAAACTCATTATTACCCCCCCCACGTCACCAGTGATTAGGGAACGCGGCTACGTATATCGGATACGTCAAATAGGGAACGGAGTAAAAATGCAACAAAGAAATAGAGCTACGCATGCAAGTAATGCAAAAATACGTTGGAAATCAATAATCCCAACACTTGCGCTATTCGTCACAATGATTATATCCATTATGCCACACGCAAACGCAAATCAAGATTTTCATGGCATGACTGTATCAGATGACGGATTAACAATCAGCGGAACATGCACAACAGTACCTGAATCACCATGGGCTGAAAGCACACCAGCACCAGCCGATCAGTACGGCGTGAAACGCCCAAGCTGGTATCATGCAAAAGTTACAATGCCGGACGGAACCGTGCTGGAAGGAAAATGTTGGCAATCATTTGAAGAACTCCGAGCAGACCACGATCTCGTTGTCGCCCCATGTGGAGGAACATATAAATTTACAGCAACGCGCAACAGCATAAATGACGATTTTAAAATTCGAGTATATACTAGTGCCGCAACCGACGCCGCTCCAGGACATACAAAAGCAGGCGGAACAACCCCATACGGTGCCACAATGTATCATGAATACCAAGACACCGTCGTTTATGGATGGTCATTTCAAGTAACAGGTAGCGCAGCTGCCCAAAAGGTCGACGCCGAAAGCGGAAAAAATGTGCCGAAAGCCGGATTTGAGTTCCGATTGCTAAAGAACGATAAATCAACAGAAATAGCTCGAAAAACATCTGATAACAACGGACGAGTGCAATTCGACAACGTTCTCCTAGGAGATTATTATATTCAGGAAACATCGGCACCGTTACCGTATCTTCTGAATAGCGAACTTATCCCAGTCAATGTAACAGTTGGGCAGACTGTTACTGTTTCTTGTTCTGATAAGACGCCTACTGGTCGCGTGAAGGTTCTGAAGCTCGATAAGTCCGATCAGCATGAGCTTGATGGTGCGGAATTCACGGTAACGAGTGATGCCGATGTCAAACGCGTCGACGGTTCGACCATCTATACGGCGGGGCAGGTCGTTGACACGATAACCACAGGCACCGACGGAACCGCCACAAGCAAGGAACTCCACATCGGCGCCGACGGGCAAGCAACATTTACCGTCAAAGAAATAAAAGCCGCACCAGGACACATCATCAACCAAACACCACAAAAATTCATACTAAAATACAAAGACATGAACACCGCTGACCTCGGAACCACAACACAAACATGGAAAGACGACACAAACGGTGAATCCGCACGCAAAAAACTACTCGAAACAACAATAATCACCAGCAATAACGACAATAATAACAACACAAACACAACAAAAGACACCGACTGGACAAACGACACCAACGAAAAATATGATACAATAGCCGCTAAATTCAACCCAGAATGCACTGGAGCCACATTCCGTCTATGGAACAAAGCCGACGAAATCAGCATCACACCTGCAAACGGCAAGGTCGGCTACGCCCTACGCATCGACGGCGGAAAGACAACAAGCAAGGTTTCCCTATATCAAAAGCTAGACAAGGCACAAGTTAGCTTAGGTTCATCAAGCGACGGGTATTCTATTATTCTAGTCGATGAAAATGGCAACAACGTTCTGTTAACGAAGAAAATAAGCGAACTCAAACCAGGCTCTTATACAGTCAAGGTGAAGGACTCAAATAATAAGGACGTCACAAACTTCACCGGCGACAAGATAATCAAGCTCAAAGCCGGAGACAAGGCGACATACTCGATCAGCGTCGGCAGCATCACCGGAAAGGTTTCCGTCTCTGTCAAGAACGAGGAAATTGCAAACCGTGCCCCGACTGTAAGCGTGAACACCGTACAAGGCTACTACTATGCTACAGACGTGAAAACAGATACGAAATACAGTGTAAGGATTGACGGAAAAGAGGTCTACGTTCTCAACACCTCAAGCAATGACGAGGACGTGAAAGCCGGCGACGTCATCTACGGCCGCTACAGCACGACCGCCACGCATTATGCCTACAAGCGGCAACCGATGCTACTCACAAGCGATTCGAAGTTCATCGACAAGTTCACCATCAACGGCAAGGACTACCCTGTTCAGACACAAGTTGACAAGGACGGAAAGATTACCATCGACCGTATAGTTCCTGGCTCGTATGGTTTCGGTGAGTTTGATGTTCCGTTCATCGGCGATGATAAAGATGCGGCTGACGGCGAAGATGACACGGCTACTTCTTCGAAATCAAGCAGGGAGAATTATTCGTATCTAATTAGTCCGCAGCGTTATTACTTCACTGTTGACGAGACGACCGGCCGTATCAATGGGAAGCAGTACGATACGCCTACCTTCTCGAACCACGTGACGAGCGTTTCCTTCTCGAAGAAGGATATCACTGGGGATGGGGAGCTTCCTGGTGCGAATCTTGAGATTAGAGATTCTGATAACAATCTTGTCGATTCTTGGATATCGTCTGATAAGCCGCATACGATTATCGGTTTGACGCCTGGTAAGTATTCGTTGATTGAGCGTATTACTCCGAATAAGTACGATCAGTCGACGCGTATCGAGTTTACTGTCGATGATACGGCTACTCCGCAGCATGTCGAGATGAAGGATAAGCCGATTCATATTGCTGCTGTTTTGGATAAGCGTCAGGAGATTGCTGATCCGGTTGCTGATAATACGAGTGAGAATGGGGACGGTAAGAATAGAGCTAGTGTAACGAAGTCGGATACGGGGAATTATGAGTACCAGCTCGATTATAAGAATACTTCGAATACTTGGGTTGATGAGTTCACGGTTTATGACTCGCTAGATTGTGTCAATCAGGGGTTAGCTCGCCTTGATTCCCTGATGACGGCACAAGGTTATAAAGATTTTGACGGTAAATTGAACGTTTGGTATCAGACGAACAAGACGCCTGCCGACTATGCCGACGATAAGGACAAGGCTAATGCAACGTTGAGTGATGGGCACACGAACCCCTGGATCACTGGTTCAACGCGTGGTGATGACTCGAAGCGTACCGATCCAGATGGTGACAGCCGTGCTCTTGATTATACCGGCTGGAAACTATGGGCGAAGGACGTTTCTGCGACTGCTGCTTCGACGCTTGATGTTTCTGATTTACATTTGGCTGATGACGAGTATGTTACGGCGTTCCGTCTTGAGTATGGGCGCGTCGAAGAAGGGTTCACGACAAGGACGTCTGCTTGGGATCGCGATGATTTGAAGGATTCTCATGATGATTTGGATACGGTTGAGTATGTCCATGAGGAGACGTTCCAGGAGGATTCTCTGGATGCAGTTCGTTCGAATATTTCGACGCTTGTTTCGGTTTTGTATGATGAGGACGGCAAGTTAAGCGATACGGCGAAAAAGCTTGTCGATGATGCGTCTGATCGTATTGATGAGGCTGTCAATTCGGATGATAAAACGGCTATTAGCACTGCTATCGATAATATCAAGAATTATGTCGTTAATCAGCTTGATGACGCTTTGTCGAAGTCGAACGTCAAGGATTCAAAGTCATTGAACAAAGCTATTGATTATACAAATGCTGTTTATGGACGCGTATCAAAGATTCTTCCAAAAGATGTGACATCAAAGTTCGAGAAGGCACTTGTAGTAGCGGAAAAGGCCGTAGATTCCGGGGACCCAGAGGATATTGAGAATGCGCGTTCCGCATTGCAGAATGCCTGCGATTCAGTTGTTGACTCACTGACCACGAACGTTCTTTCTGGGGAAGCACATTATGCACCGACAGTCGTGCGCATGCATGTCACAGATACCTATGTTCCTGGTACGAATCTAGAGAATAGTGCTCATGTTGATGCCTATCGTAATGGCGGCGGAGATGATCTCGAGGGGCATGACGATGACAAAGTAACGCAGGCACCAAAGATTGATGATCTTGCGGCTGACCTTGTTCAGACTGGTATCGACATACTTCCCTATATTGTTTTTGGAATCATTGTTTGCGGATTTGTAGCATTTAGCGCGCACCGTCGCCGTATGAACGACTAAAATAGTTATCGATTATTAATCGATTGGTTCTGAGTTGTCCCGCCTGTCTTATCGAATAGGCGGGACAACTTTCACTCCGAAGCGTTTCGCATGTTCTGTATTGCATTTCAAATCTTGTTCGTGTATAATCAATAAGAAATGTATGGATGATGTGTCTTCAAACAGGCTCATCACTTGACTTTCGAATATACACGACTGTAAAAACAGGACACGAAAACACGAAAAAGTGAGGTAAAAGAAACATGTCTCCTGCTACCATCGCGCTTTATGCCATCTGGGCGATTTCTGGTCTTGCTACCGTAATTCTCGTCCTCATGCACTCAGGTAAGGGTACCGACCTGTCCGATCAGGTCGCAGGTTCAATTTACTCGTCGTCCATCGGAACTGGAGTCGCGGAGAGGAACCTCGATCGCTTGACGGTTTTCTTCATCGTCATCTTCATCGCATGCGTTCTCGCCTGCATGATTTTCTTCCCGCAGGGCACGCTGTCAATCGGCGCGTTCAGCTCCTAATCAGTGAACTGAAATAACGGAATCGGCACACTAACAGGAATGTCGACAAGTGCATAAGCAATAAGGTTGGTTCGTCCCGTCTATTCGATAAGAGCAGACGAGACGAACTTTTGTTATCGTTTTCCGTCGCACCGTTCCGTCTACTCTGCATGAATAAGTGCGAAGATTTCGTATTGTAACGTTTGCTGGCATGGCAGGCGATTAGAGAGGAGAGAAGCACCGTTTTACTCTGCTCGTTTTGCTTTGTGCTTTTGCTTTCATATTTCGAGATTATCGATATTTGTATATATGATTTTTCGTATAATGTTAATCAACAAGAGGGAACGCAAAAACGAAAGGAAACACGAAATGTGCTTTAAGTTCAGCAATCGCAAGTCAAGAAAGCATCAGAAGTCCTATCGGAATGAGGCGGCGATTCCCGTCCAGTTCTATACGAACGAGAGTGGGGAGACATGTTTCCGTGAGATGGCTTCCGGTGACTACAAAATTGGTCGAGACGGACGAGTCATCCGCCGTCGCTAAAGGTGGTTTCACATCTTTCCGTTTGCCTCCCCGCCTATTCGACACGATGGGTGGGGAGGCAAACGTTTGGGCGATTTGTTTATCGTATTGATTCTTGTGTTGTCGTATCGCCGTTTCATATCGTCATTCGTTTTGTCTATTCGCTCTGTATGTGGAGATTGTGCGTATCGTTAATCGTTCTATATATGGTTTATCGGAATCGCGTATCATATGAATTGTTAAGAGATGAAAGCCGATGAGGGAGTTAAGAAGATGTGCATAAAGGACGATACGATGAAGCGTTTCTTTATTCTTCGTGGTGCTCCGGCCAGCGGCAAGTCGACGTGGATTAAGCAGAACGGCTTGTCCGCGAGCACCGTCTCTTCCGATGAAATCCGTATCAGAATGTTCGGTATCGGGAAGGACCAGAGCGGACGCCCTTGCATCCCGCAACACAATCCCGGTGCCGTGTGGGCACGGGCGCGCGCTGATTTGGAGCATCTCATGAGCGAAGGTGTTGACGATATTGTTCTCGATTCGTGTGCGTTAAAGGCTCGCGACATCCGTGCCTACGAGGGAATCTGCTCCGCTTACGGATACGCTCCGGTCATCGTCGATTTCACCGGAGTCGGGCGCGACGAGTGCCATCGCCGCAACGCCGCTCGCGAGGAGTTCCGCCGCGTTCCCGATTTCGTCATCGACCGGTTTTACGACCGTCTTCCTGGTTGCCCCGTCCCGCCAAACTACCCGGTCGTCTCCCCGAGCGATGCTTCCCGTATAATCTTTGGTGATTAATCGGGCAGCTCGCGGGTCGGGGGTTGGGTAACTCGTATCCTCCGTTCTCTGCAGCTTTTGTTTTTTTTCGCCGTCTGAGCCGTTGTGAGCCGTTTTAGGATGGCATTTGTGCGTTGTCAGTGCCCCTTTCATATCGTGCCGTTTCCTCGTTCTGTTGATGTTGTCAATGAGTTCATGTATGCGCTGTTTCGGTGCTCTTTTCTATATGCGGTCAATCTCATGCCGCTCGTGTTGTATGATGAGCAATGTGGTAGGGATTAGAGACCTCGTCATAAGTGGGGATTGTGAATCATATGGGAATCGTCGGAACTGCGTTCTTCATCGCATTTGCCGTGCTACTCGTGAAGCTCGTCGTCGAGACTGTCGAGTCGTTTCTTTTGTCTTTTCTTATCAGGGACGAAAATGATGCGGAGGCCTTGAGGTTCGTTCTCGGCTGCGTCTCGTCGAAGATGACTGGGGCGCCTATGCCGGATAGGCCGGAGTATATCGGTGCGGGTGCGAAAAAGCCCCGCGGGCGCGGCGAATATCGCTCCCGATAGCCAATTGTCATCATGGAGGCTCGCCCCGTCTATCCGTATAGAGTCGACGGGGCGAGCTTCATTTTTTTTGTGCTGTTTCGTGCCGCTAGCTCTTCGCTGTCGTTATGTTGTTAGCTTCTCTACATCCTGTGTCTGCGTTTTCTTCTTATCGATACCGTCGTTCCAGCTCCGACGAGTGCAATGAGGGACGGAACGGATATCCCGATTCCTGTTTGGACGAGATTCATCAATACGTCGTTATGTTCCCGATCGGGTATTACTGACTCTTGCTTCGCATATATCTGCGTTGTAGCTTCGGATTCGGGGCTTTCGATGACGTTCGCGTTTGCGGTTTTCCCTATTGCCTTCGCAATATTGATCACATGTCCTGTTTTGATGTCGTTATCGGTTATCTGATATTCGGCGGTCGCCTCGATTGATTCTCCTGGGGCGAGCGTAACGGTTCCGTTTACCTTCTTGTCGCTGTTCTTCTCGTTTCTCGATTCGCCGTTCGCGTCGTTTTCGTTCTCGTCTCGTTTTTCGTTGCCGGTTTCTGTTTTATTTCCGAGTTTGATTTCTTCTATGTCTTTCAGCCCATCTTCGATTGTGACCTCGGATATTGTTGTGTTTCCGGTGTTCTTGACGGTGAACGAGTAGGCGAGTGGCGTTTTCTTGATTTCGTCGGGAGTTCCTTCGACGGCTTCTTTGTCTACCTTCTTCTTAATCTCGAGCGATGATTTTGCGTCTATCTTGACGCTGTGCTTCGATTCGTTCGATTTGACGGTTCCGCCGTTCGAGGCTTTTGCTGATGCCGTCGCTGCGTTATTTACTTCGCCTGCGTCGATGTCTTCTTGCGTTATTTTGTATGTCGCCTTTCCGTTTGTCTTCTCACCTGCATTGAGCGTCGTCTTGTCGAGTTCGATATCGCTTATGCCATTGAGCTCATCGTTTACCTTGATGTTGCGAAGGGTGGAGTTCCCTGTGTTCTCGATAGCGAAGTCGAATTCTATCTCGTGCCCGGGCTTCGCGTCGTCTGCTGTTATGCGTTGAGTGCCCGTTTTGATGATTGATATGGACGGTTTGTTTTTTTCAATCGTTGTCGTTGCTTTCGCCGTGTTTGACTTCACCGTTGTGAGGTTCGCTGCCTTTCCCGTTGCAAATGCCGTGTTTTCGACGATGGAGTTGTTTATGTCGTCGTCTGTTATCTTGTAGCTGGTCGTTGCGTTGACGGATTGCCCCGGTTCGAGGGTATGGGAATCGTTCCCGTTCCAATCGACGGAGAGGTTCTCGCTTGCGATTGCGTCTTCGAGCTCTATCCCGGTGATGGTGGTGTTCCCGGTGTTCTCGACTTTTAACGAGTATGCGAGCTCTTTTCCAGGCGTCGCGTCGTCTGCTCCGATATTGGATATGTCAACCGTTTTCGTCACGCTTAGTTTCGGCGTCTGCGATACGGCTGTCGATGCGCTTGATTCGTTCGACAGGATTTTCGACGCGTCGGGCGAATCGGCGGATGAGGAGGCTGTGTTCTTGACGGTTCCCGCGTCGATGTCGGATTGTGTTATCGCGTGGGTAGCTGTTCCGGTTGCCGTTTCGTTCGGCGCGAGTTCCGTCTTGTCGAGCTTGACTTTACCGATTTCCTTCATAGAGTCGTCACATGTGATGTTGTGGAGAGTCATGTTGCCTGTGTTCTTGACTTTGAATGTGTATTCGATTGTCGTCCCCGGTTTCGCTGTGTTTCCTGTAATGCTCGTCTTGTCGGCTGTCTTCGTTGTTTCGAGCTTTCCGTTCCTCTTTATGCTTGTCGCGGCGTTTGATGAGGCGGTGAGCGTGTTTCCTTGTGTGTCTGTTCCGGTTGCCGTCGCCGTGTTCTCGATTGCCCCTGCGTCGATGTCTTCTTGTGTCACATTGTATGTTGCGGTACCTGTGATTGAGGAGCCGGCGGGGATTGTCTTGTCGCTGCCTTTCCAGTCGATGTCGATATTCGATAGCCCCGGTAGCTTGTCATCTATGTTGATGTTGCTTATCGGTATGTTTCCTCCGTTCGTCAATTTGAACGTGTAGGTCAGCGTCATGCCTGCTCGTACCTCGTCCCCGGCGAGTTCTGACTTGTCGACTGTCTTTTCGAGGGTGAGTTTGGATATCGGCTTTTCGATCGGCGTCGTGACTGTCGCTTCGTTAGACGAGACGCCTATATCGGGGATTCCGCCTTTGGCTGTTGCCGTGTTTATGACTTGTCCTGCGTTTATTTCGGTTTGGGTCAGTTTGTGCTTTGCGGTTGCCGTTATCGATTTGCCGGGGTCGATGTAGGAGTTTTCCGGTAAATTGATGGTTCCTATTTCCTTCATTTCATCGTTTATCGTGAGGTAGCTCAATGTCGTGTTGCCGGTGTTCGTTATCTTGAATGTGTATTCGATTTCCTTGCCTGATATCGCATCTGCTGCTTTCACTGATGACGGGTTCGATGTCTTTTCCAATTTCATCGCCATGTTGTGCGCGATTTGCGTGGTCGTTCTTGCTTGATTCGATGTCACGGCGGCTCCGGTCGTCTTATTCTTACCTGTGGCCGTTGCCGTATTGGTTACATAGCTATTCGCGATGTCGTATAGCTGCAATGTGTATGTCGCCGTTCCGGTTGCTGATTCGCCGGGGGCAAGCTCGCCGTTTGTCTTCGAGTATGACATCTTGATGTCGCTTAACCCTTGAAGCTCGTCATCGATTGATATCCCGTTGATTGGTACGTTTCCGGTGTTCGTGAGCTTGAATGAGTAGGTGAGCTTCGCTCCGGCGTGTGATTCGGCTTTCGATAGCGATTCCTTGTCGACGGTTTTCTCGAGCGTCAGCTTCGGTTTTTGTTGTTCAATCGTCGTTGTGGCTGTCGACTTTCCTGATACGCTCATTGTCCCGTCGGTTGTCGTCCCGGTCGCCGATACTGTGTTCGACACGGTCCCGGCCTCGATATCGGCTGCGGTTATCTTATGGTTCGCGGTCGCAGTTGCCGTCTCATTCGGGGCGAGCGTGGTCTTGGATAGCGTTATGTTGCCGATTTCAGTCATGCTGTCGGTTGCCGTGATGCCGATTGTCGTGTTCCCGGCGTTCTTGATTCCGATTGCGTATGAGATATTCGTTCCAGGGATTGCTTTTGAAGCGCCTATTTCCGTCGGGTCGGCTGTTTTCGAGACAATTATCTTCAGCTTCCTGTCGATGCCTGTCGTCGCTTTTGCTGTGTTCGACTGCACCTTATCACCTGTCGTCGCGTTCGTTCCTGTCGCTTTCGCCGTGTTCGTTATGTTTCCGGAGTCGATGTCCGATTGTCTTACCGTGTATTTAGCCGTCCCTATCGCCGTCTCGCCTGCTTCGAGGGTTCCATCGTTCCTCGGCCATGTCATTGTTATGCTGCTCAGCCCGTCGAGCGTGTCGACGATCGAGACGTTCGTGAGTTTGATGTTCCCAGCGTTCGTTATCTTGAATCCGTAGGCAAGCTCGGCACCGACTTTCGCTCCGTCGTCGATAAGCTGTGCCTTGTCGACTGTCTTTTCGAGGATGAGCCCGGTCTTCTGGGCGGTTATAGTTGTCGTTGCGGTCGAGTCGGTGCTTGCGATGTCGTTTCCGTCGATGTCGGTTCCCGTCGCGTATGCGGTGTTCGTTATCTTCTTGTTCCCGATGTCGGATTGCGTTATTGCGTATGTCGCTGTCCCTGTCGTCGTTTCGTTTGGGGCAAGCGCCGTTTTATCGAGCTTGATTGCCCCAAGAGCACTCATGGAATCAGCTACCGATACGTTCTTTATGCTCGTCGTGCCGGTGTTCTTGACAGTGAACGAGTAAGTTATCTTCGTTCCTGGGATTGCACTCGCTGGTGATATTGATGTCTTGTCGACGGTCTTCTCGATTGTCAGCCCGCTTGTCTGCTGGATTGTAGTAATTGCTGTCGAGTCCTTTGTCGATATTTGCGTTCCGTTCGGCCTTTGCCCGGTCGCCGATGCGGTGTTCGAGACGGTTCCTCTGTCGATGTCTGCTTGCGTAATCGAGTAGTCGATGGATCCGTTCGCAGTTTCAGACGGGGCGAGGGTTGTCTTGTCGAGCGACACGGTTGCAGGGCCGGCTTGGGACCTGTCGCTTACCGATATTCCGTTTATCGTTGTGTTCCCGTTGTTCGATACGGTAATAGCATAGTGCAGCTTCGTTCCTGCTTTCGCCTCGTCGCCCGTCAAGCTTGACTTGTTGACGGTCTTCATGATTGATAGGTTGCTTTTCGGTGTGGTTATATCCGTTTTCGCCGTTGCCGTGTTCGATGTGATTTGAGTGTCGCCACTGTCTCTTCCTGCGGCTGTGGCCGTGTTCGTTATAGAACCGCGCTCTATATCGTTCTCTGTGATGTCATATGTTGCCGTCGCTGTTGTCGTCTCGTTCGGGGTGAGCGTTGTCTTCTCTATCGCTCCGACTTTGGTTCCTGTCAACTGGTCGTTAATCGATATCCCGTGTATCGTCGATGTCCCGGTGTTCTTGATTGTCATCGTGTATGTCAAGCGCTTCCCAGGTATCGCTTCGTCTGCGGATATCTGCTTGATGTCGACGTCTTTCGTCAGGGATAGCCCGCTGTTCCTTTCGATTTTAGTGGATGTCGACGTCGTCGTCGTGTTATGCTTACCGTATCTGACGAAGCACGTATTAGTTATCGTTCCGGAATCGATATCGTTCTGCGTGAGTGCGTGTCTTGCTGTTATCTGTTTCGTTTCTCCTGGGGATATCTCGTCTATCGTGAGCGATGGGGCTCCGTCGTATGTCATCGAATCGACGATTTCGGCGTTTCTGATTGTCGTGTTCCCAATGTTCGTTACTGATATCGTATATGCGATGACGGTTCCGATATGTGCTTCATTGGTTGAGATTAATTGTTTGTTAGACGTTTTCTCAACGGTTAGCTTCGGATTCGGCGTCTCAATCATAGTAGTCGCCGTTCCCTCGTTGCTCGTGACGGGCGTTCCGCTTCTGTCGGTTCCGGTGGCTATCGCCGTGTTGATGACTTTGCCTGCGTCGATGTCGGATTGTTGCAGCTGATATGAAGCTGATGCGGTGGTCGATTCCCCAGGGGAAAGCGTAGCTGCGTTCGGCGTTATGTATCCGCTGCTTACAAGCGGGTCGGATATCTTGATATCGTTGATATCTGATGTTCCCGTGTTCGTTACCTTTATTGTGTATCTAATCGTCTTTCCGTCTACCGCTTCATCAGCCGTGATGCTGCTGATATCAGCTGCTTTCTCGAGCGAGAGTTCTGACGACCCGCTTATAGTCGTCGTCGCGGTCGAATTGTTGCTTTGCACCATTTTGCCGAGCTTGTCTGTTCCCGTCGCATATGCTGTGTTGGATATCTCACCGGCGTCGACGTCCGCTCTCGTTATCGTATATGTACCGGTTGCCGTGATTGTGCTAGCTGGCGATATCGTATTTTTCGTGTTTCCGTTCCAGTCTATAGATAATGTGCTTAATCCTTTAAGGGAATCGTTTATCGCTATCCCGCTGACTATTTGATTTCCTGTGTTTTTGACTTTAATCGTATATGTGAGCTTCTTTCCGATCGACTGATCGCCTGTCGTTATCGATGTATTCGACACGGTTTTCGTGACGTTCAGCGAGGCGGCATATATCGCCATCACCGTGCATCTCCATGAACTTGTTACGGTCTTGTCGTTTGCGTCTTTCGCCGTGACCGTCGCAACGTTGATTATGTCCGTCCCGTTGTCCCTTGCGTTCTCTAAATCGCTTGTTTCCAACGTATATGTTCCTGCCGCTGTCACAGATTCTCCGGGGGCTAATATATGCGTCGAGTTCTGTCCCCAATCAATTGACGGAACGTCATCGAGCTTCTCATCGGTCAGCGTGATGTCGTGCAGCGATTGCTCCCCGGTGTTCTTGATGAGGAACGTGTAGCCGATTTTCGTTCCAGGCGCTGCCTCATTGCCGATGATGTTCATCGTGTCGGGTGTCTTCTTCAACGATATCGAAGACGATTTCGTGACGTTGTTGACCTTATATGCGTAATTATTCGCCGTTACATTCGAGTCGCCTAGCTCGGTCCAATTCTTCCCGTCCTCCGATGAGTAGAGCGTGCCGATCATCTTGTCGTCATCATCGAGTCCAATTGATTCTTTAAGATAGAATGGAGATGCGGTTGTGTAACCGTCAGATTGATTTTCAGTTATCTTATAGACGTAGTCGCCTTCTATGTATTGAGGCTTTTCGTCGATATAGAAGCCGTTATCGCCGTTCACGACATTCTGGGACTCAAACGATCGTGCGCCCTCTGGGGCAGATATACGTTCGGCAGTGAACGAGAACTTGTTTCGTGTTTCTTTATCGATAGGTGTTCCATCAAGCGTTTTCGTGAATCCTGGAGTGAACGAGAAGGAAGGAGATACTCCGAATGAATCGAATTCCATGTGATATCCGATGGCACCAGCGGTATCGCATATGCGGAGTTTCATACCGTTCCCCTTGAATTGCAACGCAACGGACGTCTCCATCGCGTTATTCGAGCCGTTGAATCCTGTCGTCCCTTCAAAGTGCGATAACATGCCGTAGAAGAAGCGCCCAGCCATTCCGACCGCCTCCTTCGTCTCGGTTGATGACGAGGCATGTGAGATGTCAAGCGCATAAGCTCGTCCGGTCCATTTATCTACTGCTTGTACGCCTTCTTGTCCTGTACAGTCCTCATTCATATCGCTACTTGTGAAAATGGAATATTTAATGTCTATCGGATTGATTGTCGCATTAGGTTTGCCTGAATATTCGGATGTATAGAAAAATTCGAACTTATGATCTACGCCGCTTAATTTAATTAAGGAATCCTCATCGGCTGTCTTATATCCTGCAAAGCGATAAGCGATTTGCGCATAATGATCTGTGCCAAGAAGCTGCTCCCATTGACCGTTGAGTGTGACAGGATTCCAACTGTTATCTCTATCGGTTTGCGATGCGTTATCGAGTGTCAAGCGCACGCCTACAGGATTATTATTGTATAATCCGACTTGTGCCCAAGTGCAGGTGAATTTTTTGGTGCTGTCCTGCATCGCTATTGCATATTTGTTTGCTTTTGACTTCACGTTAGATGATTGTAAGTCGATATATGTCGTGTTCGTGAAATCAGTATCGATAACAGGTTTCGTGTTTGCTGGTTGTAAATCGTCGCGTACTTGCAACCTACTATATCTGATTGGTTCAGTTGTTTTATCTACAGGCTCAAGTGTTTTGCTTGATACGATTGTTATTCCGTCGTCAACCTTCTCTAAATCGAATTTAGTTCTTACGACACTGTCATATTTATGCCAACATTGAATGTTTGCAGAATTTGCGATATCAGAAGCTATATTAAGCAGGAAAGGCGTGCTTCCTGTCTCATTCATCGCCCAAAAACGATACGAACCATCTGATTGTTTGACTATTTTCCATCTTTGTGAGGCGCTCCCATTCCCAGCATAAATCTGAACGTTCGCTCCATCGGATGTACTTCCGTTTTGCACATCAAGCGCCATATGATTCATATCAGGATTATTGATATTCGACGTGCCGTTCCCATAATATTCGTTGCCCGATGTATCGAATGCCGTTGATGCCGCTTTCATCGGTCTGATTTCATATATATCGTTTTTTGCATCGACGCATCCTAGATACCACTGTTGCGATTGCGTTCCATTTTTCTTGTATATCTGGACGTTCGTTTCGGAGAACGGACAACCTCCTGTGACGTCAAGAACATATTTCGGATTGTCATGTGAAGCTATCAGGTATACACCGTTTTCGATACTCCCATTCTGGAACGTCTTAAAAAGCGGTATCGTTGCCGCATTTGCCATGATAGCTGGAAACATGAAGAGCACGGATACCAAAATCGACATTAAAATCGTATGAATCCGAGAAAAGCAGCGATTACGCATACCCCCCCCCCGGGACACTTTTAACTATTGTACTCATTCATATATTAGTTTATCGAGGCATGAATGACTAATCATTTGCATCGTTCCAGAACCTGCCTTCTGCGCAGAAATCATGGATATTTTTCATTCCTGCTGTTTTCTTTTTTTTTTTTTTTTGTGCTTGTTTTACGCCTGTTTAACTTATAATATAATCAAAACAAAGACATCCGCAATGCATAAAGAAAAAACGCAATAGAAAAACCAAAGAATGGAACCAAGAAAAAGCGGTTGTACGAAGTAGAAAGAGAGCACAGTATATGGACGAGCAGCAGCGTTTCAACATCAAGCAGGTCGCGGACGTACTCAACATGTCCCCGGACACAATTAGGCACCTCGCGAAGGACGGTGCAATCACCTATGAGAAGCACGGCGCGAACACGTTCCGCTTCACCCAGCAGGGCGTGAACGATTATGTGAAGCAAAACCGCAGCATCTTCAAGAAGCCCATGGACGCATACAAGATGAGCAAGCCCTCCCAATCCATCGGCACGATGCCCCGCGCGTCCTCCGTCTATACCTATACGGTGAACGACGTGGCTAGGCTGTCTGGCATCAGTGCATGGTCAATCCGCACCGCCGAGCGGAACGGGACGCTCAAGAGCAAGCGAGACGGTAAGCGCGTTCTCTTCGAGAAGGGCTACATCGATGGGCTGCTCGATACCGACTTCTTCGACAAGCTGACAACCCGCCCGAACACGGCAACCGTCCCCGTCGGCAAGATGAGCTTGGGCGAGGCATCCGACTACTCCGGCATCTCCTACTTCACGATGCGCCAGATGTCCGCTGACGGCGCCATCAAGAGCACCCTCCTCCCAAGCGGTAAGCGCGTGTTCGACAAGTCCGACCTCGATGACTATATCGCCGAGAGCAACGTCATCCTCGTCCCCGGCGTCCATTGGCACGATTGTAAGAAAATCAAGGACGCCGCCGAGGAACTCGGCATCACCGTCAAGGAGCTCGACCGCCTTTGCGATGACAACCGAATCGGCTACGTCCGATCGTTCTTCGGCAAGCGCATGCTCCGCCCCGTCGATATCGAGGTCTACCGCACCGGAATCGCCCCGGACGGCTACACGACGCAGCGCTCGTGCGAGGGCGGACACCTCCCCCACTGCATCGGGAACGCCACAAACAAGGAGCTGACACCCGAGCAGGAGGCAGCAAAGAGGGAACGGGACGAAGCACGGACCGAGAAGCGCGCCGCAGCCCATGCCGTCCGCTATCAGGAGTTTGAGCGCCAAGCTGAGAGCCGCAAGAGCAATCGCGAACAGGCGAAGCGCGAGTACCTCGAGTCCCTCGTGGTCTCTGGAGTCGCCGCAATCGGTAACGTCGTCCGTTTCGACCTCTCCAAGTTCGCCTCCATGTACGGCGATTCGGTTTCGTCCGACGAGCAGCTCGAGACGTCCGTCCTGAAGAGCGTCTCCTGTCAGCTTACCGTCGCCTTCCCGCTCGACGTCGAGTGCGTCGTCCCGGATTCCTATTCGGCGGCTAACCGTTCCCTCTATGAGAACGGCGATGCGCCGGCGCTGGTTATCCTCGATGGGAACTCGATCGCTACCGCTGAGGATGCACGAATCAACATGTGCGCGGCCTCGAAACACGCTACCCGTTTCTACATCAACGATTACTTCAAGATGCCCGGGAACGCCGTGGAAATCTCCTGTGAGTTCTTCAAGACCTCCGAAAAGGATGGAACCGCCGCCGCATCCGACGGGCAGACGTTCGAGTTGACCGATAACCCGGGAGCCATCGTCATCGCCGAGTAAAGACATGGGATAGCGAGCGAGAGCTACCAAGCGAGCAGATATCATACGGCCCGACACCTCGTGCAGAGGGGCGAGCCGTTTTTTTTGTTCGCTTTGGGCAAAATATTGTAATTGGGGGAATGCTAAAATCGAATATAATAAGCGGAAAATGTATATTAAGTTTAACTTGTTTTAAAAGTTTTCGCAGGTAAATATATAAATATCACTTGACAAGATACATATCGTGATGTATAATATAGACAGAAAGAAGATAAAGAAAGGAAGTTTTAATAATGAAGGATATGTATGTTATCGAAAAGGAGCTCCACGAAATCCATAATGGCATGACGGTTATGCTTCGCAAGACTGACCTGTATGACGCCGAATCCGGCGAATGGATAGGACGCATCGCGAGCAATGCGTACGAGGCGAAGCTCATGTTCTGGTATCGCAACGGGAACGGCGACGTGAGGTTCATCGTCGAGATGAAGGAGTTCGATGGAATCGTCATTTATGAGATTTCGGCAGCTGACGCGGCTTGGGCAATCGCCCGTAAGTCCGTCAAGCTTCTCGCGGCCATCGCGGGCTGGTTCTTGGCGGAGGCCGCAGGCGGCGTCATCGAGAGCATCGTCGGCATGCTGCTCGGCTTCTAATAGCTAATGACGGGCGGAATCGCGGTTCTCGTCCCGTTTTCTCTGCCCGTCGGGTCGGTAAGCAGGGCTGACTGACGCATTGTCTTGGCGTTTTCATCGTTTCGTCTGCTCGTTGCGATGCGATAGGTCGATTCGGCTAAGATGTATATATTATTTGATTAAGATTTTTCATTCGCTTAACATTCCCATGACAGTCGTGTGGAAAACTTTAGATATGGGACAGACGGTTTCGTCCCATCGCGTTCGTTCGAGGTGATTGGAATGGATTCGAAGAAGAAGGGGTTCGTCGCCGGTTTGGCGTCAATTGCTGCGGTTGCTGTCGCGATCGTCGGTGAGGCACAGATAACGTCATTCGGGTTCGACGCCTCCGCTTGGTATGCGATAGCCTCTGTGCAAATCGTATCGATGCTCGTTGCCGTCTCGTTTCTCTATTCGACGGATCGTGACGGAAAGCGGGACGATTGAGGTTCTCCTGCATCGCATGTATGCTGTTTCCGTCGGTTTTAAGCTGATATCTCAAACTCTAATATGATTGCGGTCGATGCGCCGCTGTCATAAAACATGCGCGGAGTCGAGTTTTGAGGTCGTTTGAATCATGCCTGATGCACATAGATGGGAAGTAGATGACGAGGCGCCGGACGGCACCGTATCGAGGGTATGCCGCTTGGCGGAGGATGAGGACGCCTTCGATGCGATGGAGGAAGTCGCTATATACCTGATTAACGAGAGCAAGCGGAAGGACGATAGGCATCGGAACATCGCCGTCTCGCTCCCCTTCCCGCCGCGCGATGCGCCTAACTCGTCGTTCGATTGCGTCGTCGCCTGTGACCTGTCGAATGAGTACATCGATTCCCCAGGTGGCTGGGCTCGTCTCATCGGATTATTCTATATCGATTCATCTACAGTAGGCGGGCATGCGATTTATGACGCTACGCCCGATATCATCGACATCGACCGGCAGATACCAAACGATTCGAAGCAGCCTCTTCAACTTACGATGGATAACCTCGTCAAATTGAAGCAAATGCACGACTCGGCTCATATGGACATGTCGATCGGATCATATGCCGATGTATCGATTAAATATGCGAATGCCGTCGACAGATTCATGAACCCGCATGTTCGATGGGCGTTCTGGCAGTTCATGGACGACCGCCTGTACTCAGCGATAATGAAGGCGCATGCCGACAAGATAGCTCAAGCCGACATATCTGGTGAGAAACTCAAGCGATCCATCGACAAAATCAACGAGAACAACATGTTCCGTAAGCAGATATACGGTGACAAGCTAAACGTGAAGACGCTGAATGTCAATGACAATGATGACATGGACGACGATGAATTCTAATCGATAGCCTACTGTCCCGTCATGTTGATTCACGGAATGGAATCCTCTCTCCCCGTTCATCGCATAGTGGAACAGCGAGCAGAAACGGGGAGAGTTTTTCTCGAATCGGCAATCGTCGCAAAAATCGCTGTCGCAGAACATATGCAGCGACCCGATATCTTGTCAATGTCACGTGTACGATAGGCGTACGCCGTTTCGTTATGCCCATCTTGATAATCGTAACGATGCACGAAATGGAAGACCGATAATCGTCCCATACGTGTGCGTTCTATGGATTATCGGAATCTGTATATATAACCGATGGAAATATCCTAATATATGAATCGTTAAGAGAAGGCACTAAAACGATTGGCGGACGAAAATGTCGCACGTAGTCCAATACAGCATCGTCGATAAAAATATCGATAAGAACGCACTTATCGCCGATATCTGCTACGAGGTCGAGCATGAGGACTGGATGGAAGGCGGGACATACGACGCCGGACAGCTCACCTGGCATAACGATAAAATCTACGATACGGAAGAGGAAGCACGCGAAGCAATCGAACGGTTCGACAATGGCTGGTATGACGATCACGCAGTCCTTTTCCACGACGCAAGCGGAATCGCGAAGAAGACGAAGAAGATTGAAACGCTCGAAAACCGTATCAACAACGAAACCGCAAAAAAGGAAGCATATATCGAGCAGAACGCGATCACGAACCGCAAGTCCGCAAGCATCACCTGCCCGACATGCAACAGCCGCATCACCTTATCATATTACCGCGGAACGCATTTCTGCCCGGTCTGTCGCGGCGAACTCTATTCGCCAACCGTTCTCGCCCGACTCAAGAAATTCGATGAGAAAATCGACGAACTCACGAAAGAACTCAAGAAGGCGGAACGTGAGCAAGCGAAGAAGAACGCAGCGAAGGCACCGGTGAAGTGGCTCGTGAAGTACGAATATCACGTCTAACGATTAAATACATGGAATTATGGGCATGATATCTGCGTGCCCATATGAATCTCCCTGTTCGTCTCGCCGTTAATGCGATGAGATGGCCGGGGAGAATCTCTATCGCTGTTTTTTTTGCTAAAATGACCCGATAAGGAAACTTTCGGAAACAATTAACGCATCTATTCCATATATTCATCTTTCGAAAAGGGAAAGTCGTATGACGAACGCGAACAATGGCAAATATCATCGAATTGCAAATACATTAAAAATCGGAAAATCGAAGATTCTGTTCGCATCGGCAGCTATCGCGGTACTCATCGCATGCTCGGGATGCGCGGCTCTGTCGATGTTCGGTGCGAACGTCAAAGGCAAGCTCATAGGCAACTCGTTCGATGCTGCAACATACGATAACTACGGAAACGAAATCGTCACGTTCCATGCAAAGAAGATGGGAGTCGAAGCTGCGACGACAGACGAGGACGGGAACGCGACGTCATCAGTCCTGAAAATCACAGCAGACGGGAAGGACATCGAGCAGGTAGGTAACACGATGATCTTCGCTGAAGAAGGACTCGATTCAGTAGACGGATACACGTTACCGAAGGACGTCGAGACAAAAGGAGGGACGATCAATCTCATCGACAGCACGATTAATTCGGTCAAGAACAAAATCGGGAAGGGACGCGTCATCGTTATCTCTTCGCAACTCGGAGTCCCTATCGCAGTCTATCAGGGCGACAACGTCGGATATGAGATACCAGACGATCTCCCGAAATTCACGAAGCTCACGATTGATGGGAAAGCCCTGTATATTCATCGAGCGAACTATATGATCATCGACAAGGACGCGCTCTAGAACAAGGACATGAAGTGAAAGGTTCATCCAGCACCTGACAACAAAACGATGACGAATAAAAAATGACGCCCCGCCAATCGATACGAACGACAGAGCGGCATTCATCTCACGGCACGAGGACGAATAACGGCAGTCCGCGAATCACTGTTTGTGATTATTTAAATACCAAGCTCGCAGGTTCTTTAATTCGTCGTAACTTTTGCCTACTGTCAGCTCCTCCTCGTCGTGATAGAAATCCGTATCAATGTCGTGATACATTCGAAATCCGCTGAAATTATATTCATCGCTATTATCGATGAGAGCGTCCAGCTGGCGAATGAGTTTGCGACGTTTTCGCGGACTCTTGACGGCGGCGATTTCCTCCCGACGGTTCTGTTCCCATTCTGCGATATGCGATTGATGTTTCTCCACTTGACGCCAATTACGATTATCGACCACGTACTCGGCAATTCGTCTGTCCAGGTCAGTACAATCATCACCAGTGATATCGAACGATTTCCACCAATACGGGAAGACGAATGGCTCATTCTTTTTTAGAAAATTCATGATTTGATGACTCCAATCAGATTCTTTTAAAGCAGCTTAATTCTAATATGCCTCTATCGTATATCGAATGGCGACGTTATTTCCGCTGATTCGATAGGAACACCGCTTAACCTGATGCCTATTGTACTTGCGTGCGATAAGCGATTTCACCTCGTCGTCGCTCACCGATTTCTTCGAAGAATATACGACGCGATAGTCATCCTCCCAAGCAGCATGACGAACATGATTCTTTTTAATCGCAACCAACATCGCTATCGTCCTTCCTTCAAAACCGTTACCTATAGAATAGCAGGATATTTAAAAATCATATATATGAATTAAGGAAACACGCAATAACCACAACCTCAACAAAAAAAACAATCAACGGACGGTAACCGCAATGCGTTAAGCGTCCGGTAGAGAACCGTCTATTCGCTCATCTCCCAGCAGCCTGCCTATACGATCAGCGGGGAGAGCACAGCTCCAATTAAGAGCCGTACATTTTAACAGGTACCGAAAGCACTAAAGGAAAACTTCCGAATGCATTTATGTCATATATATGAATTGCACATTTCACACAAGCATGACTCCATAAGCTGCTATTCTGTATATCAAGGAAACGAAATGAAAGGACACAAACGATATGAGCACCAAGATTAAAATCACGAGGAACCGTACCAAGAACAACTGGGTCACCGGAACCGCCGACATCGACGGCAAGGAATTCGATTTCGAGGCAAAAGTATTTGACGAACCCAGCGAATTCGGAATCCCGACCGATTGCTTCCCCGACGGCGGGAACGTCAGTAAGCTCGCCGTAAAACCAACCTCCTCTGACTGGTCGTACTCCATTATCTCCTACGACCGAGGATGGGACATTATGCCGGAGGACTCGCCGCTCGGCTATGCGACCGCAGACGAGCTCACCCGCTCAATCGTCAATGAACTAGAGAAGGCAACCGACAGCGAGAAACCAAGCTGGGCAGTGCGTCGATAGAGAGCTGAAAACGCCTGAATGGCTAAAAAAAATGAACGGATACACACGACATAACTACTACATGGGAACGACCGCTGTATTCGAACCATGTGCCGTCCCGTCCCGCTCCCCGTCATTCATATCGAGAAGCGGATCGGAATATTGGTACACAGACGACGGAGTCATCCGCCGCTCGAATCATTGGGGAACAGGAATCGCCTCATGCGATTGGCTGCTCGGGACCGACGACCGCTCAAGCTGGGACACAACGGCCCCGCATGACATGCGTTGCGGGTTCTGCCGTTTCAATGATTTCCACCCGAACAGGTTCTACGAAGTCGTCGCATACGGCGTCGACAAGAGTGAAGCGGACGGCAAGGATATAAGCGGTTGCCCCTACAAGGTCATGCGAATCGAGCCAGACATGCTTCGAGACGGATACGTCGTCACTAAATACGGGAAATGCCGATTCAACGGCTACTCATTCATGACAATCGACAATCGATTCCGATAAGAAACGGAACAAAATCGATTGCTTTGCTTAATGATTTAACGACCAGCAAATCAATCTTCCCGCCACATCTCCCCGCCCGGCTTATCGAACGGCTGGGAGATTCCCATACGTCTATTCATCTAGCCGCTAGCTGCAGTCATTGGAACGTCATAGGGCATTGACTTTGCGCATTTTTCATGAATTGCCGAGAGACATGAATTTCTTTGTCAGCGCACTTCTCACATCGTGCTAAACTATAAATCAGTCGAAGCGGGGACGAGGTTGCAGACTCGTCGGGCCCGGCACGACTGCGTATTAAAGAAGCGCAGCAATGAGCCCAGGCATTTTAAGGACCTGCCCGCCAAGATTGCCGCAAAGCTGCAACTTGCGGCTTTCCCCAAGCTCCCAGCCGTCCGGGCATGGGGGCTTTCTTTTTTAAAACCAGTGAACCAGACAGATAATCAGAGGTGCGAACGATGGGAACGAACGCGACAAGGAAACGGGACGAGTCATCGGCAATCGATGCCGAAATAGTCATCGCGTTCGGAGACGACATACTCACGTCCCCGGTGTTCGCGGCAGAGGACAACGCCAGACATCACGGCGACACGACGACACTCGAGCACTCCCTCCTCGTCGCCCTTCTCGCCTGTCGCCTCGCTCGGAGGAAGGCACTGGCAAACAGAATCGACATGAAGCTTCTCGTCAGGGCGGCGCTTCTCCACGACCTGTATCTATATGATTGGCACAACCAGCACGAGCATAACAGGATGCATGGCTTCAAACACCCGCGCATAGCCGCTGCGAACGCCGTATCACTTATCGGGGAGCGCGATGCGTCCGTCATATCGGCAATCGAAACGCATATGTTTCCGCTCACAATCAGGTCGGTCCCGAAGCATTGGATATCGTGGATCTTGTGCGTCGCCGACAAGGAAGCGGCAATCGACGACTACATTGGGAGAAGCGGCCGGGATGGACTCGACACGCTTCTCGAATACGTGAAGTCGAATGGGACGAAACCTGAAAACAAGTCCACGCATATTGCCATATCGCGCTAAAATAGTTAAATGAATGATAAATACACGGCATCGATGTTTGGTTTCGGTGATACATATGGCAAAGGCGATCGCAAGCAGCAAGGACGGGAACGTAACGTTCGACTTCGACGTCCTAACCGGGACGAAGCGCGGGGCGCTCGACGTGATGTTTCTCGACCCGTCGACATCAGTATGGGGCGGACTGGGAAGCTACTCGATCGACGAGCAGGTAAAACGAGCAGTAAGCGACAAGATCAACGACTACGGATACAATAACCCGATATTCTACGGAATCTAATCATACGATTTCCGTCAAGTACAATCTCATAGCAATAACAAAAAACGCATTGCTTGCTCTACTCGAATAATGCGGACGGAATGGACAATACCTGAATGCAAAAATCGCCCTGCTTAACGATAAGATAAGCAGGGCAAAATCATAGCATTCCGATATTATGGATAAATTATATATAAAATTGTGCCCGTTTTATGTGTATTTCTTTTCGTGAGCTACCCAAGGCTTTCAGTTCAGCCTTGGGCAGCTCACTGCTGCGTCTGATATCGACAAGCAGCTCTACACAAAATACGATTTAACCGATGATGAAATTGATTTCATCGAAACGCATGTTAAATCAATAAATTAATCTGTTTCCATTTTATTTCACTTTTTGCGTTTAAGCTATAGTCAGAAACCAGATGTTTTCAGCATTGGGTAACTCACATCGATGCTTGTTACTCTTCCCGCTGTTCGCCCAGATTTTGCGCATCGTAAAACGTGAAGGAGGAATAATAAGTTCATTCTGGCATTTCCATTTGTGTTGTATATATGTATTTGTCTGTATGAGACGAGCTATCAAACAAAGTCAGGTATTATTGGAATCAAGATCGATGCATGATAACAAATCGAAAAGAGTGGTGTGCAAAATGAGCCTATCGATGACGGTTGAGGTTTCACTCGACTATTGCGGAGACAATTCCGTAGAGTTCCCAATTCTCGGTAACGAGCAGCAGGTGATTGACCTTATTCGCAGTCACTATACAAACATAAACGATACCGATAATGCGAAGAGCGAGCACTATCACCTAACTAATAATGATCTTGATGACATCGCAGATAGAATCAAGACTTTCACACGTTCAGATGCGATCGTTACTAAGACGTCACTTCGTACTGCGGCGGCTTTTTTAAATATTAATGCAATCTCCCCATGTGACGTCTATATCTATAAGGCCACGCGTTAACATGAGCGAATAATATGCGGAAAACGCGTTCATCGAGAAGAACATCGTGCCGATGAGCTGACGGCTTGCTTTTAAGCGATATGCAATTAATGTTCTCGAACGCAATTCTCCCCGCCAATCTATACGAACGGCGGGGAGAATCTTCATTTGCTATGGCACTTAAGCAATCGGCGCCAATAGTCTTCATGCTATCAATGACTACAACCAGAAAATCTCTGGCGAATCCAGATAATCAATCAAATCGTCACCTTCGCCGCTTGATTATAGGTATCGCCGCGGAAAAAACCAACGCAGCGGCAAACGGGACGAGGAACGAAAAGGGATTATCGATGCCGGTTTGTACGAGCTCGTCTGGAGATGAGGACGCTGGAACTTCCTTCGAATCAGAGATGCCATTCGCCGCAAGATCAGATGCGGAACCCGACGCATTCGTATTTCGCATTTGTGATGATGTGTCCGCATTCACCGTGTTCGTATTTTCTACATTCACGTTTGATGCGTTTTCGTTCGACAAGGTCTCGTTTTTACGGGTTTCCGTATTGCTATTGATATCAGTTGGTTTCGATGCCTCATTCGTCCAGCTATACGTGATGATGACCGGGCAGTCAGGGTAGTACTCGCTTGAGTACGTATCGATTATCGTTGCTTTCGATGCCCAGCCGCCGTTTGATTTCGAATCATCGTTGACCGTATGCTGCGTTAGTTTATAGCTACATGCATCGAGCGCCTTGTCTGATATAGTGACAGTAGGAACCTTACCGCTGCTGCTTGATGTCTTGAACTCGCTTGTCATCGTTTGCGTGTCGATTTGGACATTCGTTCCGTCGCTCGTTTTAGCCGTTAGCCGATGTCCGGAAAGCCAATGCGAATTTTTTCTAATCCCGCAAAAGTCATATCCGAATGTGAACGCATTATTGCCTTTGCGGTATGTTAATACGTATGTTCCGCCGACTGTATTATATGGGGCTAATATAGAGGCATCTATCATACTGTAGAAATCTTTCCAATCGTTGCTATGCGTCCATCCGTCGGGAGCACCGCTTATCGTCAAGCTATCGGTATAAATATCGTTATTCGTTATGTAAGATTTTATCGAATGATTTTTCTGCATGATGTCATAAGCTGACCAGCTGTCTTTTGCATTGATTATCGTACACAAGGCAAGCTTATGAGTCCCATCCTTATCCTTTACGGTAACGGTTAAGTTCTTCCATGCGTCACGTATCTCATGCTCGGTCATCGTCCCGTCAGACGATTCGGCCTGAGCCGAAATCGGGACGAATCCGAAGACATTCATTACAGACGAAAATGCGAGAACGATGATCGCAATAGTCGATACCGCAATCGTTCTAAAAGGCTTCCTCATGTTTAATCCCCCCCCCCTCCCCTCAGTCACCTCATCGATGGGGAATACGACAAAATACGTCGCATATATAATTCGTATAGAAGTTTAAAGTTCCAGTGAGGTGAGCAAGCTAATAGTGCCGAGCAGACGTGATGAACACGTAGATAGCGGAAAAGTAGCGATTTGTATTATTAAAATATATATAAAATCCAACCACCTATTTAACATACAAAAAAAAGAAGCGATAAGATCACCTGAATCTTATCGCTTCTCCACGTTTGTCTTTCTCGCCTTGCTACGCGGACATGCGGTACTCGAAGTCATAGCACATGTCGGAAAATGCATTGCGAAGACACGGGGCATACATGCTCCCGCTCTCGTAATAATTGATATCGGCAATCTTGATAGCCATATTGAACGCTTGCGCCATCTGCTTATCATCAAGCGACGTAGGCTCGCCGAGCTCGGCACGATAGCTACGATATTCGCGGGCGAACACGACGCCGATAATCTCGAACACGACGGACTCGATTCGCCCGTCATCCATCATGCCGATAGCGTTCTCGAGCTTCTCATCAGCATCGTCGCGCCCATAGTAAAAAAGGTTCTCTGCGTCCTGCTCGGAGAAGATAGCCTCGATATCGTTCATGTCGCTCTGCATTGCCATTACTAAACCTTCCGAGTCCCGTTTCTCTTGACAACTACATAATAACGGACGCAGGACGTTGAACTAACACAAACGCCAGCAATCCATATATACAACACAATTCGGCATAGAAAGGACAGAAGAAATAACAAATGACACCAATTTAATTGCAATTTATGACACCAAACAACATCATTGTTCACACCTCGTATATCCATCGTCGCATCAACAAACGATACGATAACCTGCTTTCTTATTCGTTCCGATATACGGTTATCGCCTATCGCCACGTTAATCTTAGCTAATCAGCTGAATTGCTTATTGATGTACGAAAAGAAAAACAAATGAAACAAAAAAATAAAACGGACGCGTGAAGAAGAGATAAAGAATACCCGAGAGCTTTTTTTTAATTTTGTATTTGTAGGTTAATTTTGTTAATTCGGTTAATCTTTTTAATTCTTTTAATTTAGTTAAAGCGGTTAATCTTTTTAATATTTTTAATTTTGTTAATTCTTCTAAAACGTGATATAATATAATATATTCTATTTATTTCAAGGTTAGGTAATACAATGATTAATCCATTCACGCCTGGATTCGGACATGACCCATATGTCGTTATGGGACGTGAACAGTGCCTCGAAGAATATGACCATATTCTTAATACCGCTCAGCCCGGACATCAAGATTTATATCCCTTAATTAGCGGAAACCGGGGTGTCGGGAAAACCGTGTTACTTCACGAATACGAAGAGCTTCTTAAGCAACGTCATTTTTTCATCTTTAGCAATGTACTAGGTCCGTCATCATATGCCGATATTGTTCGAGCAATCACTGGCAGCAGTAATAAGAACACCCGCAAACGAACAAGAAAGGAATTCTCCCCATCAGTTTCCGTTGCCAATGGCGATACATCATATACTATCGGTGGTTTTACGTTTGAAACAGAAAAAGAAGCTGAGCTTTTCGATATAGATTTAGGAGAAGCGTTGCGTAAAAAAGCCGCGTCACCTAAATATGCCGGCGTTGCCATTATTCTTGATGAATTAAATATGAAATATATTGATGACCTACGTCGATTAATCGTCACCGTACAAGCTGCAGCTAATGACAATAACAATGTTATTATGATTGCTGCAGGTGTTGATGAAAACATTGATGCTCTCGAAAACGATATTACTGTTAGTTTCACACGGAGAATGAACAGAAAGAATATAGGAAGCATTGATATCGATGTCGCAAAAGACGGTATCTATCAAACGCTAAAAGATCATGAAATGGATATCACAGATGAGGCACTGACACTGATTGCGGAAGCATCAGACGGTTACCCATTCATTATTCAGCGTATCGCTTCAGATTCATGGGATGCAGCATATAATAGAGATTCCAAGCACATTAATATAACCGTTGAGGACTTCCGCAAAGCAGCCCCTACTTCTACAGCAAAAATCTATTGCTCAATTGTCCAACCGGCTATTCGTTCCTTATCTGCGGTTGATATGGAATTTCTCACTGCAATGGCAACCTATGACGATAACGTAGTGCCGATATCGTACATCGAACAAAAGCTAGGCAAAACAAAAGCATATATCGGGAAATACCGTCAGCGCCTTATAAAACAACATATTATCGAAAAAGACACTTATGGCAGCGTTTATTGCATCCTGCCGTATCTCATGCTGTATTTATCGAACGAAGAAGAAGCAAAAATGCTATGCAGTCAATTAAATACAACAGTGATGAAAGAAAGCAAATCGAAAAACATCATGCGAAGCATCCTATCAAACACAACACGATAACCGTCATTCGCTCTCGTTTAGAATATGTTGTGCGATAGCGAACTTGTAGAATCCGAGCACGTTGCCTTTAGGGACGGACAATTAGACATATTCCACCGAAACTGCCATAATACTGTTAAATGCGGGGTTTTTCACCTATAACCGAATGGAATAACACCCGTATAAAAAAAGAACTTTATTGGCACGCAAGCAGAAGGAAAGAGATAAAGCAACCATGGCAGAGCAAGAACAGAAGAAAGAACAGCCAATTCCACAGCACGCAGAACCAGCACAAATGTCTGTAAATAGCAATGAGGATAAGAAACCCGAGAAGAAAGACAAGAAGAAATGGCTCATCGTTCTACTCGTCCTGCTCCTCGTCGCGGCAATCGGAGCGATCGCCTACCTTGTCACTCGTCCCGATACATCAAACGAAGTCGAGGGCGGAGCGTCAATCACGAAGTACGACGGGAAGAGCCGCGAGGAGATCCAAGCGGAAATCGACAAGGCGACCGCCGCATCCCGCATGACAATCTCCGTCAACTCGCAGGCGCAGCTCAAGGACGGGAAAGTCCGAGTCAACGTCATCAACGATAAAGACAACAAGTTCTACCAGTCATTCACACTCAAACAGAGCGACAAGACGCTCTACAAGTCGAAGAACATCGAGCAGGGCAAGACCGTCGAGTGGATCGACGCGCCAGACGCCGAGCCTGGCGAGGCGACGATCACCATCCAGGCGCACGACCCGACGACGGGGAAGGCAAGCGGTAACCCGCAGAGCGTCAAGATTCAAATCGTAAAGTCGGAGTAGGAAAAACTGCGTCTAATCAATCATCCTCGATGAGCTAGATGTGGCAGGAAAGGAAACAATCCTGCCGCATCTTTTAAATAAACATTAAACTAACAAAATATTAACACCCCATCGATTCCGGAGCTTTTTGTCTTTCGTCGATGAGGTGCTATATTCCCGAAATGCGTTATGGGACAGCTGATTTCGCCGATACGTTTTTCATACCATAGCTTTCGTATTTTGACGATACTTATCGATTGTGCCTAAACGCATGCGCGCTTTTATTGATAGCACGCAAAGTAAGAGAACGTCTATGAGGAGACATTTCTACATGAAGAAGACATTCAAGACTGGTATCGCCGCTGCTATGTGCGGCCTCGGACTCGTTGCTGGACTCGTTCCCGCCGCTGCTTTTGCCGACAATACCGGCACCACTGATGTCAAGGTACAGACAGATCCTGCTTCCACCCAGCTTTCATTCGAGGTTCCTACCCTCATCCAGTTCGGCGTCGATTCCGCCGGCACGCTGACCGGTCCGTCCCCCGAGGTGCTCAACGTCACGAACAAGTCCGCGTTCCCCATTCATGTGACGAACATGACTGCCACAGCGAAGACCCCGTTCGTCCTTGGTGACACCGCGAATGCCGATAAGGAGAACACACTCGATTTCACGATTGACGGTCACAAGGCTTCGGCTGGTTCGACTGACCTGTCCGCTGATGCTACCTTCAATCTCGGTTATGCTGGTTCTGCTACGCAGTCCCATGCTCTGACCGTCGCTAACGGCAAGATTGTCAAGGTCAATCAGGACCTCACGAAGAACCCGTCCGTCGCTAGCGTGACTTGGACGCTCGCCGCCGGTGCCGCTGCCTAATCGTCGGTATCTAACGGAAACAGCAAACTGAATGACCGCCCGTATCGTCGGCTATGGAGACGTGCGGGTGGTCTTTTAATGCGTTTGTCATTCCTGTTAAACTATTTAAATGTTAATTCGACGATATTCTCATTTAATTGGCTATATGCGTATTCGGGCATCTGCGCTCAATTTGATGAAACCGAAACCGCATCGATTTTAGGAATGATGGCATGAGCGGAAACGGTACAATCATGACAAAATCAACTACTTTGAAGATAATGCCGGTACTTGCAATGACGGCGGTTTGCGTTGCGCTTGTTTCCCCCGTCTCGTCATTCGCGGAGCAGAACGCGACGACCGACGTCCGTATTCTACAGATGAATGGGAACGAAAACACCAACGATAACGGAAACGCTAACTCCGGTAACGAGAATAACAATTCGAACACGAATGGTAACGATAACAAGAACGATAACGGCAATACTGGGAACGATAACCGTAACGACAATTCGAATGGTAACGCCGATAATGGAAATCAAGGAAATAGCGGGAACGGGACGAATGCCGATGATGAGACAAATGGCAGCTCGAACGGTGATTCGCCGGACAATACGGTGGACTCTGGGAAAAAGAGCCAATCACCCATTGAATCAGTCGGTTCCATTCTTCAGACTGGATTGACGAATATATGGCTATGGGTGATCGTCGCGATCGCCGCAGCGATCGGCATCTACGTCGAGGTCAAGAAACGCAACGGGAATTAAAGATTCCCAAACTCGTTCGGTATGGCGAGGCATAGTCATTCGCTATACGCTGAGCCGGCCGAAGTGAATGTTAAGAGGAACGGGCAGGTACGATTGGAATACCTGCCCGTTTTTTTGTGTGCTTAATTCACTCGATATCTCGTGTGCGTTATATGCCGCCGTTGGCAAATCGGGCAGCGGTAGACTCGCAACGTTCCGCTCCCTGCTTTCTCGCGTCGTTCGACTATCCGTTCTGCGTTGTGAATTGTCGTATATGGAATCTTGCTTCCATATATTGACATGAACTGTCCGTACCCGTATCCCATTCCGCTTGCGACCGCTTCGAGATACCCCGCGTCGAGTTTTGCGGAGATTCGCTTCTGCGTTCGTTTCCTTCCGGTTTTCTTCTGCTTCGATGCCATGAGAGTGCGTTCCTATACGGTAGGATAGTCGTTTGATACGGCATTGCAGACGTGATGCGTGTAGGCGATGACGTCATCGTTGTCGTACTTCTCCGGATTGGCGGCGACATCGCTCCTGATGGAAGCGATTGCCTCCTCCTCGCTTTCGGCGAAGACATCTTGGACAGAGCGCTGAACGCAGGTGGTGATGACCTCAATCTTGAATAGCTTCGTCTTGTCAGTGTTCATGATTTCCTTCTTTCGCAGATGTTTTTTCTTTGTCCGCTTTTCTTGCTTTCCATTATATGTCATCATGTGTAGAGAAACTCGCATAATCGCTGATAGGCGTTATTTTCCATATTTCGAACATATTTGGATTTCTATATGATATGTGGGTGTTCGATAGCGCGTTTTTGGCGTAAATTGGAAAATGGAGCGAATATGGCACTGAATGAGAAGAGTGGTGGCTATGGCGGCATCCGTATCGTCATCGATGAGAGCAGCGGCGCGAGTGACGTCGAGTTTGGAATCTCGGCGATTAGGGATTGGGCTCTTTGACGGTAGCGTGGAAGAACTCATACATCTCATGCTGGAAGCAAAGCGAAACGGAATAGCGAACGGTGAGGGGCTCGAATCTATTATTGAATCATCTTCGATTCAGTCGTTATATATCGAGTGATTTAATTGTATCGATTATAAGGTGATATTTTTATATATACGCAGCTAAATATACTAATCTATATGATTTGATTTTATAAAATCTTTAATTAGTTATTACCGGCGCGTCATTAATAATCGGCTTCTAAACTTATCATTCGTCATATCAGGCAGGCAAGATGAGTTTTTTGGAAGGGATTAAATGGCAGCTAGACATAACGTGATAATGACGGCGATGACGGTCGGGTTGATGGGAATGTCAGTTCTCTTTCCGTCTATCTCCGCGTTCGCCTCGTTAGTCGAGCAGCAGGAGCCGTGCAGCGATGTTCTGTACGATGATTTCTCTGGCGATTCGCTCGATACGAGCAAATGGGTCATCGCGGAGAAGAGCTGGGGCGGGAACAACGGCGGTGTCGTTCCGCAGAACGTGTCGGTATCAAACGGAACGTTAAAGCTCGAGGGGCATGGGAACTACTATAAGGGGGACGTCCCGAGTTATGCGAACCTAACTGATGGCGGTGTTCGGACCGGCGCGGCAATTGCCTCCCGCGAATATTATTCATCGGGAAGCTACGAGGTTCGTGCGAAGGTGGCACCCGAGCTAGGTGCCTGTTCCGCATTGTGGACGTTCGAATATGAGGAATACTATCCCGGCGACCCTGAATACGTCGCCTCCGGGGCGACGGGCCAATATTCGACGGTGAACCACGAGATCGATATCGAGATGCCGACAGCGAATGGGACGCATTCGACGCCGAGCTTCGAAGCTGCCCGTTTCAACACGTATACGGCTGAGAACAGGCATAACAGCAATTTCCACGATTTGCCGTACGCGCAGAACGACGGGAAGTTCCATACGTATCGATTCGATTGGCATACGGGCGACACGAAGAAGCAGAAGCGTGTCGATTTCTATGTAGATGGACAATACCTATACACGAGCACGCAGCAGGTTCCTACGAATGCAAGTCGTTTTTGGATTGGGCTTTGGTTCCCGACATCGCAGGATGCGGACAAGGACGGAGTCTGCGAAAGCGGATGGACAGGAAAAGCCGATTTCGATACAACAGTCTTCGAGATCGATTCCGTCAAGATAACTCCGTATCATGAGGAAGGAGACACGAACGGAAAGGAAAGCTTCCTATACGATGGGTGGGCGCTCGATCAATTCCCAGATCAAGCGGAGAAGGAACATTATAATCATCTTATCGACGGCGACTTCGAGAACGGGCTCAACGGTTGGAAGACGAGCGGGGACGCCTCATCGACGGACGGTAAGGGAATTCTCACTTCCGGTTCAACGACAGACACAATCTCCCAAGTGATTGACGTCAAGCAAAAGATGACGTACAAAATTTCCACTGATATCGAGACTGACGGAACAGAAGTCACGATAGGGGCACGCAAACAGAACGGAACATGCAACACATCGAGAACATATAGCAAATCAGGTCATATCGAGTTCACATTCGCGACGCGAGAAGCAGTCAAGACGATGGACATATATGCACAGGTTCTTCGATACCAGAAAGGAAATGCGAAAATCGATAACTTTTCCGTCACGAGTCTGAACGGCGATACCGTCATCGACTCTCCGTCCACCGAGCCGTCAGGCAGCGGAAGTTCATCGACCGATGCCGATAACGGCAAAAGCGAGTCCCCATCGGTTCCTGGCATAAAGAAGACGAATCTCGTCACGAACGGTGATTTTTCTGGCGGTAAGGACGGTTGGAACCTCACTGGATCCGCTACCATCTCAGACGGAAAAGCCCATCTCGCATCAGGTTCCGACACTGACACGATAAATCAGAAAATTGCAGTTGAGGGCGGGAAAACGTACACGCTTACAGCTAAAGCGACTAGTTCTGGCTCGGAGATGCTAATCGGAATCAAGAACTATAACGGTCGATATACGGATGTGCATAAGACAATCAGCAAAGACGGTACCGTCTCCATCACGTTCATCGTCGCCTCGCATATGAGGCAAATCGATGTATATGCAGAAGTTCTCAGATATCAGCGAAACGCAAGTGAATGCACAATCGACGATATCGAGATTATCGAGGGAAGCAACGGTCAGACGTCCAATCCATCGACAGGCAGCCCAACGACCGGAAACGCCGAATCGGGAACTGGCAGCGGCTCATCGGACTCCTCTCCAGCCGACTCGACGACTGGAAACGGGAACTCGAATTCAGATAGTGAGAATGACAACACGAGCAACCTAATCGGAAACGGGTCGTTCGACAATCAGACGGGCTGGAAGATGAGCGGGTCGGCTAAAATCGACGATGGGAAGCTCGTCCTTACATCCGGTTTCGACACCGATGATGCGAAGCAGGAAGTCAAGCTCGAAAAGAATGTAAGATACCGAGTTACCGTCGACGTTGCCTCCATCGGCTGTAACCTTGATATCGCCGCAGAAAACATCAACGGCAAGTACAGTGAGCAGAAGAAGACGATAAGCGAGAGCGGAAAGTACGTGCTCGAATTCGAGACAGGATCCAACACGTACGATTCGAAGATATCGCTCACCGTTCTTCGCTACCAGAGCGGAACCCCGGCAATCATCGATAGCGTGGTGCTTGAAAAGATTAGCTGATGAATATCGAATAGAGGATACCCGTTGATTGAAACCGATAGGAGACGGCTTCCTGTCCCAATCTACACGAAGGGCTGGGAGCCTTTCTCTCTTTCTGTGATTCGTTCCGTTAAGCTATCCGTTTTCAAGATTTGATGAAGTAGTAGGGAACGTTCTCGGCGATAACGAAAAGGATGGCACGTGCCAGGCTGTGGTAGTTCTCGGAGTCGAGTATATCGGCAGCTGCATCGAGCTCCTTAATCTCATAGCCGTGCGAGCGGATAATCTCGAAGGCTTTGATGGCGGCGGCTCGGACGGCGAAATCGGGAGCCGTGAAACTCAATGCCGAGTAAGCGGCGTCATTCAGCTTCTCGACACGATTAAGCAGGTAGCTCATACATGGAAAGATTCCGATGAATCGTGAAGTAAGCAGCCGAAATATGGAAAACTGCTGTTCCTTCGTTTATGCGTTTTTGTGGTATTGGGTCGATGACGATAGGAATCGCTTTTTATGGCGTATATTGTTAATAGCAGTTAAGACATCTCGAAGAAAGGGAAACATCGAATGAAGACTGTTCTGGACATCACCGCAATCATCATCGCAGCAGTCATGGCCGAGTTCATTCCCATCGCAATCATCGATGGCGCCTTATCAATTCCCATGTGAATCCTCCTTATCGTATCCGTCATAGCAGCAGTAGGCGGTTCCGCCTACTTCGCCGTCCGAGACTACAAGGAGAAGCACCTCGCATAAAACAATGTACGCACGATGGTGACGCAAGAACGGCTTCCCGCTCCTCTTCCAGTTATCAACGAGTCGAGGGAGCGGGAAGCCGTTCGTTTTCTTCGCTTTGATGACATCGATTCATCATATCCGAGCTGGGATTAGGAACAGTTCTGTTTGAGCTAGCAGAGGGACGGAAAGTTTTGGAAAATCGCGATGTCTCATCATCCGTACTATCGATGGATCTGTTGCCTCAACAAGACCGATATGATAGAGCCGCGGTTAAGGGAAATCATGTTCGAGCTGCATCATTAAGCTGGAATGACATGCGCCCAGTTTTTTCGTGTTGAGAGGCGGGGTGCATGTCATTCCGATTCGGTGTTTAGATTAGGAATGTGGGCATTCTACTAGGCAGCCTTCCCGGTGCTCGTTGCTGCGTTCTGGGAGTTGATGAACTGACGGGTGCGGAAGCCGAGGCGATGGCCGCAATCACGGCAGACGATTTGGTAGGCGTTCTCCGCCTCGCGGATGCAGTAGATATCGCGGGAACCGCACTCGGTGCAGAAGTTAGCGCCGTTCTCCTCATCAAGCACGACGAGCTTCATCGGCGTCTCGTTCTCAACTGCGGTCTCGTCGAACTTCGCCTGTTCGATACGCTCCTTCACGGTAGTGCCGTCGGTGAGGATGACGTCACCATTGAGGTTCTTGACAATCTGGTTAGCCATAGTGATTAAATCCTTTCTTGACCTGCGGGTTCCTTCTTGCTCCCGCTCGACGATTAACACTATACACGGGTTCGGCGAATTGATTGACGGGAATCGGGCGATGCACACAAGCAGCGCAATTCGTTCGATAGGAACTGTTCGGAACGCACGTTCGATACAGCAGCGAACCGATATAGCAAGCAGGAACGATGTGGCAGACTGAATCGAAAAGAAAAGCTCCCAGTCGCTCTACAAGGTTGACGAGGAGTAAGACGGGAAGAAAAAAAATGAAGCGGGGCACGGTGCTCATGCGTTCCGCGCTCCGTTTCATTTTCATTTGTGATTGTATTTAGGCTAGCAGCTATTCCATGAGATCTCGGGATACGGCGAAAATCGTTCCTGCACAGATGACGAGTCGGATAAGTGCTTCGCTCAAGGTAATCGTATCGCATTCGAGAGCTCCTGCAGTGCCGATAGCGATGATGGATGCGATGACGGCGATAACGGTGGCAATGTTCTTCCTCATGATGAACGGCTCCATTTCTGCTGCGTTTTCGGTGCTCATCTGATAACTCCAATATACAGCAATCATGCAGGTCGAAATACGAGGACATATCATCTCCATATCAGCAACACAAACATATTGGAGCGCCGCTTCGTCCAGCTCATAGGGAAGGCGGGAAGATGAAAAACCTGTTTTAGTCGAGGTCATCGATTGTATAGGTGACGATGAGCCGGTTCCCATCGATTTCGTAGTCCCAGTCGAGAATCCAATACTGAATGCTGCATTTGCTAATTAGCGTTATTTGTTTGATTTTATTAAAAATATGTTATACTTAATAATGTATTTAATCAAGCTGATTCCTTATTAAGGCGATGTTCTAACTATGGGCTACACAATTCCAGGCTTAGCGAAACAAATCGGAGTCACCCCACAAACAATCCGCAACTGGGTCAACAAAGACATGATCCCAAGCCACATCGCCCCAAGCGGACGAACATTCTTCACCGACGAAGACGTCACCCAAATAATCAATAAAAAACAAAACATACGAATCTGGGCACACTACGCACGATCCTCATGCGGAAGCAAAACCGCACTACAGAACCAACTTGATCAACTCGAAGAAAAATACGGCATTCCAGAATACACAATAAAAGACTCCGCAAGCGGTCTCAACGAAAAACGCAAAGGACTCCAAAAAATACTCGACCTCGCAAGAGATAAGAAAATCACAGACATTGCAATCACAACCGAAGACAGACTAACAAGATTCGGATACGAATATCTCAACAGATACCTCACCGAAAATGGAGTCAAAATACATATTCTCACCGGAACAACCGAAAAACAGCCTGAAGCCGAACTCATCGACGACTTCATGGCACTACTCGCCTCATTCTCAGGTCGGTACTACCATTTAAGAAGCAATAAAAACGAGAAAAAATTCCTTAAAGATATAGAAAATCAAGTTAAGGATCATAACAATGCCGAAAATTAGAAAAGACGGTAAAAAAGATAAACGATATGGGAAGAAACCTGATAAACCGTACTGCGGAAAGAAACGTCCACAAAATGCAAAGCAGGCTGCTTTTAAAGTAAAATTAATAGATGCGATACCAAATCATGAAGAATATGAAACATTCTGCAAATGCTTCTTGATTCATGAAAAAATATATCATCAATACGTCAGCGATGAAAAAATTACACGTGCTGCTATTAATATCGCTTTATTATATGATAAAGGCAATTTCTATACAAAACTTGGTGATATTATCGATAAACCGTGGCTTTCGCACAATCTGAAAGGCAATAACGCTTGGTATTGGCACAACGATGCTGAACGTATTCATAGAGCAGCTATTTCAACAGCAAAGAACAACATTCTCGAAATGTGCTGTTCGAAATTCGATTTTAATGCGAATAAAGCTTCTGATATCCAAAATTATTATCATAACATTACAAATGAATGGCGTTCGCAATATGATATCAAGAATCGTTGCAAAAATCGTTCTCATAGCACTTTCCCATCTGATGATGCTTATGTTCTTGATTATGGAACGCAAGCTAAATACACGATTTCATCTAATAATTGGGCTGAATTAGATAACAAAACAATTGATGTATCACATATAGTTTATATTGGGGACGAAAATCATCGATATAAAATTAACTTTAAATATAATATTCCTGAGCGAATTATTTTAATGCCAACAAAAATTATAGATATATGTAAACCGAGTATTTTTCATGATCCAGAATATTGTAAACGTGACATTAATAATAAAATTAAAAACGATGAGCAGATTAATGATTATGACGATTTAGTTATTTCCGTTCCTTATTGGTATATATCAGCAGATGTGACGCTAGGGAAAGGAGTTCTTGGAATCGATGCAGGTATTTTGCGTATTTTTCGTGGCGGTATTGTTTTCCCTGATGGACGTTATATTGAGAATTTAGATCCGTCTGATGAGTTAATTCGCCGTAATGTTCATATTCAAGTTCTTAAAGATAATAAAGAACAATTGTATAATAAATTGAATCGATTAAATCGTTTAGTTACGAAAGCTAAAAATCCTGATGAAAAAGCCATTCGTAAACGCGATTCTGTCCGAGTAGAATATGAATCAACACGTTCTAATTATGCTTCGGAGCGTGAATCGTTGTCATGGCTTGTTGCGAATGAGATTGTTGCTTTGGCTCGTGAGTTTGCTTGTGAGTGTATTAATATTGAGAATTTGAAATGGGTTGGCGGTTCTGGTCAGTCGTGGAATTATTCGCAACTGTTTAATTATTTATCGATTGTTGCGGATAGATACGGTATTCGTGTTATTAAGGTTTCTGCATATAAGAGTTCGCAACGTGATGCTTCGACTGGTGCTGATTTAGTTGGTGGGGTATCCTCTGATCGTGTTGCTGTGTGGGGTGATGGATCGTGTCATGATCGTGATGGGAATGCTGCATTGGAGTTGGCTTGTCGTGGTGCTGGTCATTCTGATGAGCATGTTCGTTCTTTGTCGTCTGCTGTGACTGTTGATGATGTGCGGGGGAAGTATTCTCCTGTTGTCCGTTCGCGTGTGCATTGTGATAAGAAACGTAAAGGTGCTGATGGTAAGCGTCGTTGGGTGTCTGCGGAATCGTCTGTTGGTTTTGTTGTTAATCGTTCTGGTTCGTGTGATGTTGGTGTGAGTGTTAGTCGTGATGAGTTTTTGGCGAGTGTTCGTGCTCGTCGTGATGAGTGGTTGGAGGTGAAGCGTGAGCGTGATTTAGTTGCTGATGATGTTTTTTCGTTTGCTGGGTCGTCCAGAAGTGTGGCGTGCCTGGCTCGCTGTAGGTCCGTCGTTCCTTCGGGAACAGTCGGGGTGCCAGGTGTGTTCGATTGTCTTGAGCAATCAGCAAACAAAGTGAATAAGCCAACGAATATGACTAAATATCATAAAATTGGCTAATTTGCTTTACACTCCCGATAATTAGCTCGTACGAACTCTCGTGCATCATTCTCGGTTATCGTGCAATCCGATTCGTAGGTGGCGATATAGGTTGACTCATGATCTTCATCTGATACGAGCACGTCGCTGATTTCTCGCATATCCATAGCCGACTTCTCCCATCAAACACATTCCCAGCTTTACAGCGCTTTTAGCCGATGAGTACGTTTCCGTCGATTTCGGATACGATATTCTTGAGGAGGTCGATTTCCTCGTCCCAATCATCACCGTATTGCTCGTTATCGAGCAGGAAGCTGATGACGTGATGTAACTTATCCGAATCAGCAGCGGAGAGGTTAAGATTAATATTCGAGATTCCCATGACGAATGACTCCTTAGATACTTTCGCACCTCATCGATTTTCCTAAGCTGAGGCGTTTCCCCTTAGTCGACTCATAGAATACGGCAAAAGTATGCGTCAGATATGGCGAGAATGTGTACACATAATTCCAACACAAACAGAAGTGAGCACACAAAAGAAGCTCCCCGTCCACTCGATACGAGAAACAAGGCGGTGGATCGGAAAGGTAGAGAAGAGATTAATGAATCATAGATGATGACGGTTTAGCAGATGACGGCACAAGAGCCAACAAAAAAAACGGCTACACTGGACGCTGATAGGCAAAGCGAACACAAAGACGGAAGCGGAAGACAAAATATTGGTGCGAATCGCTTTAGAATCGCTCATATCGGTTCTCTAATCATTCTCTGAAGCAACGCAATACACTCATCGATGATAATCGAATCACATGAAACAAGGAAGCGAGCAAATCATGCACTACACTGTCAGAACTGATGGGCTGATCTGCGGACACTGCGAGACGAAAGGCGAATCCTACCTTCTCGACATTCCCGGAGTCATCGGTGCAGAAGCCAATCACCAGACTCAAATGACAGAGGTCGAATGCGACGAGAACGTCAGCTTCGGACAAATCAGACGAGCAATCGATGATGCAGGATACGAAGTCCTCACAATCGAAAGCGATTAAGTCGAAAACGCAACGAACAAACGGAAAAATCCCTTCCAGCCACAGCTCCTCGCCTGCTCATATAGAACAACGGGGAGATTTGTGTTGTATATATGGATTGCAGTGTTCACGCATTTGCTGCTCGTGTGGGCTGCTATATTTAAGTCAGCAAAAGGATACGGGCGATAGGAATCGCTCGACTCAGGAAAGGAAAACAATCATGAGCGCCAGCGATAACATTGAGATGAAGGTCACCCGCGAGGTCTGGATTGGAAACAGCTACACGGAAACGGTAGATACCGTCACATTCGACGCGACGTATATCCTCGGTTCCGTCGATAACGATTCGCTCCCCGCTCCGTATGATATTGATAATTGCGGTGATTGGATTTTCGAGACGGCCATCGACGCAGGGCTTGCGGAGAGCTACGACGGACCGTATACCGTAATCGCCACGCCCGAATACGCTGACTATTACGATGAGCGCCAGTCCGGTGCAATCGAGCCGGATAAGGGCTTCTGCAAGCGCCGTTTAGCCGAGCTTACCTTGAAGAATGACGAGAAGCAGCTCGAGAAAGCGAAAGCGCTGGTCGTTAAGCTAGAGGCTCGCGTCTCCGATGGGAAACAGGCACTCGGCATCGAGTAGAACGGACCAAAATGATTCCGCTTCTCGCTCGCCCGTGATGTAGAGACGGGAAGAAAGGCGATATTCCCTTCTTCCCGTCTTTTCTTCTTGCTGCTCATTCCGTTCATCGTTCTCGTGCGATTTATGGTCGCGTATCGGTTTGGAACCTGTGCCTATCAGTTCGTCGTTCCGCTCTTGAAGCTTCCAGCCAAAGCTCCCCGCCGTCTCATGTCGTGTTAGGCTGGGAGCTTTGGCTGTTTTCTCGTTTTGTCGTTTGAGCTTGCTATATCATGATGTTGCTGTTGCGGAAATGTCGATTTCATGCTCGATTAGGTATCCTGTTGCTGCTGCTCGATATTCTGCGGGAAGTTCGTCGATTCGTGTCGGCTCGGTTAGGATGAGGATATCAATGTCGTGCCCGTCGTTGGAATCGTATAGATCGATTGTCGGGAATGCGACACCCTCATGCACATCAAAGTATGATTCGAACGAATCGATGTCGACATGACTCAAACCGTCATCGATAGGCGCGATTTTGGAATATGCGTGATTAAGTACATCTCGAAGCTCGGAGCAGCCGTCACCTAGCTCGACTGCCCGCCCATCAATCAGCAGGACGGGAAATAAAGCAGTGGCGATATTGCTGGTTCCAGTTGTCTCGTCGTTGATGCCAATCAAGTTCTTGTGTCTCATGGAATAGGTTCCTCCTGCATATTGTCCGTCGTTTTGCCTTATCTCCATCTTAACAGAATGCGATAACAGAGAAACGGACATGACTCCGCTTCCCATATACATTCCATATTCCTTCCTGCACATGAGTTCATTGAAACATATCGGCTGAAGCTTAAACGCTGAAAGACGATATATAACAAATAGACACAAAATAACGAATCGAAGCGAAAAGAAATCACCCAGACTTGCTCTACACGATCGAACGGGGAGATTCTCTCAACAGATTATGCCTTCTAATCGAACATGAGCCATACGATGAAGCGAAGCAAGCAATATGTACACGAACGAATCGAAAAACACGATACGACGCAGCAACAAAACTGAGTCGACGACGAAAAGAAAGAACACGAATAGCAACAATGCAAAACAAAACAAAGTGAGAACGGTAAGCAAAGTCGCGGAATAAAAGCAGGAAGAAGCCCCGAAATGCGCAGATAATATGTATATACAATTTATCATTATCATGCATACGGAAATCCTGTATATTAATAGTCGTCAAGAGGGAACGGGGATTGGGAACCAGAAACCTCAAGACAAACCAAGGTTCCAATCGGGATGCCCGGTGACGCACGGAACCGAGGAAGACAGGAAGGCAGGCAAAAGCGCGCAGCCCGCCGAAGATGGATTAACCAATCGAATCCATCGGCACCTCGACTCCCCGATGTTCCGCGAGCGGGTTCGACTCCCGCACCGATAGGAATCAAAATCAACTCTGAGGAGAAGCCGGAAACGCTCATGAACGCAGCGTTTTCCGGCTTCTCCTCTATCTCGTGGCAGTAGTATCCTGATCGATGGCGTAATCCTGTGCACCACAGTTGACGGTGAGCGAGCAGACGGGAGGGAAGAATGAAGAACTGCGATGTTTTGTGTTAGTTCCTCCACATATCGAGATAGTCAGAAGCTATATATGCGTTTTCGAATAGAATAGTAACCAGCAAGAGGGAAAACAAACCTGAAAAGGAGCCTACAAAATGAAGTTCTTCAAGAGCAGCCGCAAAACCACTAAGAGCACCAGCTCCTATAAGAACGAAACCGCGATTCCCGTCCAGTTCTACATCAACGAAAACGGCGAAACCTGTTTCCGCGAGACCAGCAACGGTGACTACAAGATTGGGCGAGATGGGCGCGTCATTCGCCGCCGCTAAATCGAGAACAAATAATTGTCAAAAATAATAGCAAAGAGAATGAAAACCAACATGAAGAAGGTCAAAAATCTTTCTGCTGACTCTTCTCGCTTCGTCCTTATCGTTAAAGCTAATCGTTAATCGGGATCTGAAAGAAATATCAATCATATATAGTTATCGATGACTCACAAATTTAGTCGGGCAAACGAAACGAGCATGAATACGAAATCTGCGTGTAGACGGTAATATCTGGGAAGCTATATATACAATTGTGTCGATTGTATGGACAGCGTCGGATGATATGGGCATTGTGCAATCACCGTATATATAATAACATCAGGAATTAAGAACAGACTGAAAAGGCGATATAGGCATGAGCACTAACATCACCGCGAACGCAAGCTATAACAGCGAATTCCACCGTATCGAGGATCTCGAGAAACTCATCGACCGATATGGCAGCTGCTATGCGTACGAGTTCGATATCACACTGCCTAACGGTGAGATTGCAGGTAAGGTTGGCGATACGAATGCTCCTCTTCGCCGTCAGATGGAATGGGCAAAAGTCTATAAGGATTGGTTCAAAGTCAAGTTCCGCTACCTCGGTACAACCGACATCGACAAAGACACGTTCTTTCGCGACTATGCGATTCACGCATACGGAAAGCAGCACTTCGCATGGAAGCAGGTTCCACGCGAGGATTTCCCCGAAGGAACCCACTATACGCAAGAAGCCTACTACGGCGCCAATGCCGAAAACGTAGCAGACGCAGTCAAACAGCTTCGCGAAGGAATCCGCAACGGGCAAATCACCGCCAAGATTTACCGTCGCAAAGACGGCAACAACGATGACATACCGACGGAGCTTTACGTTCCGCGTGCTAATCAGCAGGTTTGTATCGATAATATTATGAATTCCTATTTTCATGGGCGTCATCATCTTCTCTGTGCTGCGTACCCGCGTTTCGGTAAGTCATTTACTGCACTTTATGCACTTGATGCTCTCGGTGAAATCAATTTCGTGATGATCGTCTCCGCCGTCGCCGATGCACACGACGAATGGAAAGACACCGTAAACCTGCCTAACTTCCGCAACAACTGGATCTTTCTCGACTCGAAAGACCTAGCAAACGGTACTGGGCACGATATCGCCGATGCAATCGAGGACGGGAAAAAAGTCGTCCTATTCTGTACACTGCAGGACATCGAAGGTGACAAGAAGAAAACGAAACACGCGGAAATCTACAAGTTCGCCAAGCACAACTCTTTCCTCATCGTCGACGAAACCCACAACGGCGGACGCGGTATCACGTTCTCCAAGAAAATCAAACGAATCGGAACCATTAAAGACGTCGACGATGAGGAAATCGAGTTCGCAAGCAAGGCAAACGAAACCGCTACTAATTTCGGTTTCGTCAATCAGCTGCATCTTTCTGGTACGCCTTATCGTATTCTCCTGACTGACGAGTTTGCACCAGAGGATATCGTGTATATTGCTTCCTATAGCGACCTGCTCGCTGAGAAACACGCATGGTTCAACGAGCATGTTGGCGAGGACGAACAGAAGAACCCGTATTATGAGTTCCCGGAGCGCTATAATTTCGTCTACGACCTCAACCAAATCCCCAACGAGCGGCTCAAGCAATTCATCGACGAGAACGGTGTCCCGCGTCTCTCCGATTTGTTCGCCGTCATCCCCGGTGAGGATAAATTCGAGCACGAGGACGTTGTCCGCTCGTTCATCAAAGCAATCTGGGGAGGCTTCTCCAGTTCCGGCTGCTGGGGCTTTCTTGTAAACAAGACCCTCAAGGCGGCAGTGAAGAAGTTCCATATTCTGATGAAACTCCCGTCCATCGCCGCCTGCGACGCATTTGCTGAGCTTGTCGCTGATTGCGATGAGTTCACAGGTTACGCGGTCATTCGTGCAACGAGCAACCGTATGAAGAATCCGACGGTTAAGTCGATTAAATCACAGATTAAGCGAGCCGACGAGTCCGATGAAACGACTGGGACGCTGACGCTGACATGCCAGCGTCTGTCTGCTGCGGTATCGGTCAAGCAATGGAATGTCGCTATCAACGCGGCTGACGGGCGCTCAGCTCAGGACTATGACCAGTTCACTCAGCGCGTCTGCACGCCGTATGTCGAGGAATATGTTTCCGATGACGGGCGTACGTGCCGCAAGGTCGTTAAGCCGAACGTATTCGTTATCGACTTGGTTCCAGACCGTATCCTGTCCGTCGCAATGCAGGCAGCAATTGCAAAATGCGCAGCTTGCGGCGTCTCATCACCATCCGCTGTCCGTGCCGAACTTGACAAGGACATGTCGAGTGCGATGACGTTTTTCATCTCGAACATCGAATCGATGAAGCAGGTTACAGCTGTCGATGTCATGGACATGGCTGCGAATTATGCGAATACATCGACTATCGACATCGCGGTGGCGAAGATCCCCTTCTGTGCCTCCCTGTTCGACGGTGACATGGCAAGTGTCATGAATTCACTCGATGGTATTTCTTCGAGCGTTTCCTTCGAGACGAAGGTCTATGAGGGTGCTGACGATACGAAGGTACCAGACAAGTCAAAGAAGCTAACCGACATCAACGGTAATTCCGATTCCACTGATTCCACGCTTGGCGATAAGACTGAAACCGGTAACATTGATGACAACAAGCTCCGTCGCGAACAGATGGCAAAACAGCGTGCGTTCTTCGCCCGTCTCGGCTATCTCTCCGTCCTTGCGAACCGCCGCCTCGATTCAATCGATTCGCTGCTTGACGAATGCGACGAGACGAAGGACGGGCGTAGGAAGCTCTCGAACGTCATCGGTCTGTCGATGGATGATTGCCGTGCCATTGCGACCGCTGTGAAGTCGAATGCTGTCGTTCGCATGGCTACTGATAATCTCGTGTATAACCTGACCCGCCGCATGAACGATGCGAGCATGACTAATGAGCAGAAGCTCGCAGTGTTCGCCGCTGCATTCTCGAAGCTCGGCGATGCGGAGGTCGTGACGCCGTCGACGGTTGCTGACTTTATGTGCTCATGTATCGATGAGGATCGCTTGTATGATGCTATCGGTTCAGGCTCGCGTATCATCGACTTCTCATCGGAAACCGGTGAGTTTTCGCTTGCCCTGCTGCGTCGTTTCGAGGAGCTTGGCGTATTCGCTGCCGAGGCACGTGATTCGATTTGCGCGATTACCGCTTCTCCGCTTGCATATGAGTGCACGAGAAAGGCATACGAGCTGATCGGGCTGAGCACCGACAACATCTACCGATTCACCGTATATGACCTGCTGGATGCGATCAAATCTGATAACGGGGAACTCGACGAGTCGGCTACCGCCCGAATTTCTGATATACTTAAACAGGTCAAGAAACCGTATGAGATTTCGTTGGATGATGTCACAGAGGAGGGAACCGACAAAGTGAATGTTGAAGCAATCGTCGGTAATCCTCCGTATCAGATTAACACCATCGATAAAAGCGGACGCGAACAGCGTTCACCCGTGTATAACCTGTTTATCGATATCGCTGCGAATCTAGCTACTACCTCGATTCTTATCACGCCAGCTCGTTTTCTCGTAGATGGCGGTAAGACTCCTCATTCGTGGAATATCGCAAAACTCAACGATTCGCATTTCTCCATTGTAAAGTACTATGCAAAGAGTTCCGATGTCTTCCCTGATGTTGATATCAAAGGTGGCGTTGTTGTAACTAAGAATGATTCAGTAGTTGAATACGAGCCAATTCTTCAATTCATTCCATTTCCAGAGCTTGATTCCATAGCGAGAAAGGTTGCGAAGAAAAAAGTCAACGGTTCGCTTTCCGATATCTGTGTTCTTCAAAATAAATATGACTTGAACGCATTGTTCGTGGATTATCCAAATCTTCGTTCCGTTATCGGAAGTAACGGAAGCGATAAGCGTATGCGCCCGAATGCATTTGTTAATTTGAGTGCTGTATTCCATGAGAAGAAGCAATCGAACGACGATATCATGATTCATGGATTGATGAACAACAAACGTACCATTCGATATATCAATCGAAAATATCTCGCTCCGCAAAGCAATTTCGAAAAATATAAAGTTCTCGTTCCGACGGCAAACGGGTCTGGAGCAATTGGCGAGAAACTAAGCACGCCGCTCATCGGCACGCCGCTCATCGGCTATACACAGACGTTCATATCTTTCGGATCATTCGAAACGGTAGACGTGGCAAATAACTGCATGAAATATATCAAAAGCAAGTTCGCACGTACACTTCTTGGCATTTTGAAGGTGACACAGAACAATTCAAAGGATACGTGGCGTCTCGTCCCCCTTCAGGATTTCACCTCTGCATCCGATATTGATTGGTCTCAATCAATTGATGACATCGACGAGCAACTCTACTCGAAGTACAATCTCACTGACGAGGAGATCGAGTTTATCGAGCGGAACATCCAGCCGATGGACTAGTCTGTTCAGCTCCCTGCCTCTCGTATTGATTGGCGGGGAGTAAAATTTTCTCCGTTCAGCCGATGCGTGACAGAAGTCGATGACGTTCAGCTCGACGGTTCCTCCATCTATCTCATGATGAGCACAGCTTGGGGACCGATGCTGGAGCCGCTCTATCATGCTATCGAGAAGAATTTCGGTTTCGATGGTATCGATATCACCTATACGGCTCAGGAGCCTAACATGCAGCTCTTCATCACCAACGACGGAACTATCGAGGGCAAGTACTTCGTCGAAATCGATGAGGACGCCGATGAGTCCATTAAGAAGGCATTCGGTACCGACGAGTACACCGAGGATACCTACGATGAGGACGCCCTCGCCGATATTCTCCGCAATGCTTTTGATAGCGACGATAATGCAACAATTAATGAGCTGCTTGCACAGGCAGACGAATATGAAGGGATCTACATCAACCTTTGGGAATACGAAAACATCAAGGAGACATTCTAATCAAAACAGATTAGAAAATAGTTAAAACGGCAATTCTCCCCGCTACTCTATACGAATGGCGGGGAGAATTCTCTTAGTGCATTATATATTGGGTATGTTAAATAAGTGGTTGGATTTTGTATATATTTTTAATAAAGCAGCAGGTAATTAAGTTGCTATCAATAATTTCCAACCAGAAAATTAACATACCCATATATATTTCGATTTAGCTTATACGATTTTTATATTTTTTGTGTATTTTGTCAAATTATATAGTTTATATAGTTTATATATTGTGTTATCAGCGATATCGCAGAACGTCTCAGCAAGAATATGAATTACGTCAACTTGTATCGAGCACGCCTGATAAAAAAAAAGATATTATCGAATCAGACGGATACGGATGTATCGTCTGCAAAATTCCATACCTGACTCTCTATGCATCGAATGATGAAGCCACCCGTCAGCTAGGCGGAAAGAAGGAGAAAATCCGATCGCGTCGCAAAGCAAATGAAATTATCACGAATAATCTTCGTGAACTCGGATATAATATCTAAACAAATTCTCCCCGCTCACTCAACACGAGCCAACGGGGAGCCTTTCTCTCAACAATCCAAGCAGCTAGACTGACAACAAACCGATACGGAGCGTGAGAAAGACGATGAAGCAGGTAGACAAACGAGAAGCGAGGCATCGCGAGGCACGAGAACCGATTGCGCAGAATATATGATATGTTCCCAGTCGAATCATGCGTAGGCAGTCCATACGAAGATATATATTTACATCGTCAAGGGAAGCAGAGCCGAGAGGAAGCGAAATGATAATGATTATGAATATGAACCTCGCCTACAATATCTACAACGGAACATACGACAAGCGCAAGCTCGAGAAGAGCCTCGACACCGATAGCGATGAGGAGCGCAATAAGATTCTCCGCTCCGGCTTTCTTTCCGCCTATCGCAGCGAGATGAAGCATCAGAACGTCAACCTCGATGCCACACATGAGGAGATGGAAAAGGCCTTCGACAAGGCTGTCAAGCAAATCGATAGACAAATCGAGTTCTTCGGCATCGACGACTACGATCGACTCCTCCGACTTAACTTCTTCAGCTTCATGAAGGCATACGACTACAAGAGCTAATGATACAGCAGACAATCAACAAGCTCATCATCCTCCGTCCTACTCCCTGCCTCCGGCTAATCGGGATACGGGAAGCAGATTGTCTTGCCAGCATCAAAACGATTTCTTCTTCAAATCGATGTATCCAGGCGATTTCATTAAGCAGGCGACGAATATGTCTGGCGGGAAACAGCTGAGCTATGAAACGCGACTAACGACGAAGAGCACGGATGGCGAGCAATATGCGGGAAGATTAGCTCCCCGATTCATCATGTAGAGGGGCTGGGAGGGAAGTCCTTTGGTAACTCACTATTGCATTGAAGCGAAATCATGGGAATGATTATCGGATGATGATAAGCGTGATTACCTATCGCTCTTCTGCCCGCCTATTCATATCGATAGGCGGGTGGTTTTTGCAAAGTTTCTAATTCATGCAATTATTATGTCAAACGCGTACAAACTTAAAGTTAAAATCATGTACAACGTGATACCGATTTGGAGTCCACGAATGGGCAAGTTTAAAAGCGAACTCGTCGTATTCGCCTTGATGGCAGTCGGCGTCGTCGCCGGGGCGGTGCTCGTCATCGAATCTGTCAGGATGTATGACGACGTCACCTCATCGATATCAAGTCAGCTGCAAGAAAAAGGCAACGATTCGACAGGCGACGCAAAATCAAGAACCGTCTCGATCGATCGAACCGAGACATTCGTCATGCCAAGCTCCGATGGGGGCGAATTCCAGATGACGATGAGAGTCAAGCAGGCGACTGCATACGAACGCGACGGGAAAACAATCATCGGAATCGACTACGAGGTCATGAACGGCGGCGCAGACCAAGCATACCCGATGTTCCGTATGTCCTGCTCGCTTACCGGATCGCCTGCCGACGAGCTTGGCGGAGATGACGGATTGGGCAATATATCAGATGATGCGATCGCACCCGGAGAATCAATGGAATCGACCGCCTCGTTTGTCTTGTCGAAAGGCGATGAGGGAAACGGGAAGGTTCCGTCGTCTGTGACGCTGCGTGTAACCTCGATGTATGGCGGGACGATGTCAGTGGATATAGATGTACCGTCGATTGCATAGAAACTTTTGCATCGATTAGTTCGATAGCCGGCTCGATACAGACATGCCGATGGGGCGGGGCTGATTTTTCTATATGCAGAGGCAGCCAGCCCCCCCCCCATCTGACATCGTCTGTTCGTCCACTATTTTGTGACGACTTTAATGCACCGTTTCGTTCAGCTCATCGCGCGGGCGTTCCGTCGGAGAGCTTCGGTTGCACCTGCCATGAAAGCTGCGGGTCTGGAGCGGGAAGGGCGTTGAGCCAGTCGACGATTTCGTTTTCAGATACGAGACGACTCCATGCGTCCCATCCAACGTGCATCATATTAGGGGAGTAGTGCTTTTCCGTTCCGTGCGTGTGTCCATGGACGAGCGGGAAGCCCATGTCTGGTAGCCTATATTCCATGAAGCGCGGAGCGGTCGCATATGCCCCGTCGATGATTCCATATGGGAAGTGGCTCATCATAAGGCGATGACCTGCAAGCTTCCTCGTGATGAACGAATCACAACGCATGAATGTCTTCAGTGCGCGTTCGTATGCTGATCGGCTCCAATGAGAGTGAATCGGGGAACAGGCATCGTGATTTCCGTAGACGAGAACCTTCCTGCCGGGAAGCTTGTCGAGGATGTCGCATGCTGCATTGAAGGAATTCGTTCCTAAAGCGAGGTCGCCTAGGATATAGACGATGTCGTTGTCGTTCTTGACCTGCTGCTCATATATTGCGCACCAGTGGTCGACGAAAGCATCAGGAGAGGCAAAACCGCGCTCGTGGGCAACACTCGTATGGAAGAAGTGCGGGTCTGCCGTATAGAACTGGCTCATTGCTTTCTCCATTCTTCTCAAAACCTTGTTACTGTCATTTTGTATATACGATTATAACAGGCATTAATTAAGTCGGCAGCTGCAATTGTGCTTTATATTCGATTATGCGCAATACATACACATATATGAAAACAAGGCACCCATAGATAAGTTGCTGGTAACGCTACAAAATCGTTTAACGTCTGATGAGGAATCTCCCAGCCAGCCGTGTAGAGCAAGCGGGGAACCAATTGTCGATTGTGTTCCTCTGTTATTTCGCGCAACCGTTTTTGCTTTTCAGCGAGTTGTTGCTCAGCCTCGTGTTGACGGCGAGCAATGTTCTCGCGCTCCTCAGCTGCCGGCCTGTTTCTTTCGTCAATCCAATCAGCAGCCCTGTCAAATATATTCGGTCTCTCGACGTATCTTCTCCATTCATCTGAATCGTCTCGACGAACGGCTCTGTGAGATACCCAAGGCTTAAGTCCTTGGGCTTCTGGCTATAGTTGTCAGATGTAGGTTATTCTCCATAACCTTGATATGTTTTGAATGAACATATCATAATTCGTTGTTATTTTTAACGAATATTATAATTTAAATATTTTTTGGATTGCTTTGCCTTATTAGGCACGCATTTTACGTGGACACCATTTTTATCCACAACCGTATATGCAATAATTTTCAAGGTGCAGCAATCACAACTAACATAATACCAAAACAATCACAACAACAAGAAAAAAAACAGACACTCCACCAAAAAAATATTCTCATAGCATACATTAAGATAAAACACATATAGAAACCACAATAAGCTAACATAAAGTTATGCGATGCCGTGCTTTCATCCCATGGTTAAAACCATGGGCTTTCCCACACGGATTCCGTAATCATCATTTCCATTTCCATTCCCGTGATATCGGTATGTACCAGCATTTTGCCCGTCATCGTATCACATTGATTCCCATACACGTGCACGATCACGCTGTTCCTGGAAATTATGAATCAAATCTGCACCTCGACGGATTGAATCGCCCCATCGCTCGCCATTCGCGTTCCAAGTTAATCCTCGTCCCGTCTCATAACTTCCGATATGAGGCATAAGCATGAACAACCCGCGTGCCATATACGGGTGTTGTCGCTCGAAGCTTCTGTCCCTTTGCTGCTGGCGTTCGCGTTCGGCTCTCGAGATACTATTTCTTCTGCGGCTCCTGTTGCTGCTGCTATTGTTCCTTCCGTTTATTCTGTTCCCGTTCTCATCATAGTCATCCCAGTGAGCGGCAGTTCCATGCCTTTCCGCCGCATATTGCCGATTCATTTCATTGATTATCTCCATATCATGATGATATTGAGCTGCAGTACGTTGCACGTTTCGAGCAGTGTCACCGATTGCATGGAACAGCGGGCCGAAATCGAAAGTCATATTAACCTCATTTATAGATATTGGACTGGGCAATTAACCTAAAACTGCCAACTGATGTATGATAAAACTAACTTTAAACACAATGAGGTGATTTCGTCATGACACTGATTGATAAAGAAGTTAGCCGCCGCTGATATGGGACTCATCGATGCCGTGGAGAAGTAACCAATTCGATTAGATTAGACGTAATGCCTGCTTCACATCCTACCGCCCATCTTCCAGCGTCATACGAATTAAGAAGGTGGGAAGCACAAGATATAGGGCATGTTAAATTTCTGGTTAAAAACTATTAGTTAACTATGCAAAAAAGCGATTCCGCAGGTCGTTCGGCAAAGTCAGGCATGGGGAATCGCTAATCGTTCTCGTTTTGTCTGCATTTTGCGTTTCGCTTTTTATTTTTTCGTTTCTGATGCTAACCAGAATCCGCTTTTTTCGTCTTCGTGTTCTATTCGCGCGATGAGATCTTTTCTTGTTGCCTTGTCTTCGAACACGTTCTTCGCGGCTTCATCGATTTCGTGGAGGCGAAGGTTGACGAATACTGGGGCGTCACCGTGCTTCTTCTTGCAGAGCTTTCTGATTTGCTTTCTCCATTCGTCTTTTTCTTTCGATGTGTATCGTTTGTTTCTGTCTTCTGTGACGATCATGATGACGTCTTTCCCGTTCCATCGTCTGCGATCATGTGTGTCTGTTGTGGATCTCATACTCGGCTCAGCTCCGTCGTGCCTTGTTTTATAAGGTTCCATATAGGAGTCTCACCAACCGATTAGTTTGTGCCGAGCCGATTCCCGCGCCAACGACCCAAGACATCCACGCCGAGCTGACAAAACGAATGAGGCGAACAACGAGGAGGTGACGGTTCGATAGCACACAGACGTCCCCGATTGGCAAGCAGATACAAGAGGCGACGAGATCCGTCTTAACGGCTTTTAATGACGAATTGGAACAAAACCCATCATCTGCCACACATCACCTGATATTGTATCTCGTTCCGTCTAATCGGAAAGAACGGGCAAGATGGCGAGGCGTCGATCCGCGCAAATTCGCAACCGAACGATGATATGGGAGGAAAAAAGAGAAAGAAATATGTTATGGGATAACCAGTGACCGAGGAAAGTGCGAAACGAACACAAAAAATCGCTCGATTCCAAGAACTTCCAACGCATGAGCCGCACAGTCCGCTACGTCATCGAGGAGAACATCCCATACGACTTCATTTAAAGCTGGACGGACAGAAACAACGAAAAGCCTCGAAACGAAAAATCGCCCAGCCCATCGACAAGGTGAGCAGGACGATTCGGCATCGACACACCATCATCGCGCCAACGCAATGTAGCAGACCGACTCCTGCATAAACGAGATCAACGCGCTCCGACCAACCGTCACGACCTGCGGGGAGCACGACGGTAGTAACCGCTGACAGGATGCCCTTTCCGAACATACGGCTCGACATAGACGAGCGGATCGGTCGAACCGGAACGTGCGGCGGAGAGAACCGATTCGACCTCGCGGACATGCTCCGGAGTGTATTTCGCCGCGAGGATTCGATACCGCTCCGACTTCTCATCGACGAATTCCTGCTCGTCTGCCGCCAATGGAGCCGTGAAGCTCTCATGCCATACGTCATGCCACTCGCTCCCGTCCGGCCCGTCATACAGGACGTCGCCGGAGCGGTCGATGACCTTATAGTTATCGAATAATTCTGACAATGAGAATGACAGGACGTTGGATTCGAGGTTTTTAAGCACCGTCTCATGTGCTTCTATCGGAGTCCAGCGGGCAGGAATTCCGTGAGATACGTCGTCGTAGTATCTTGAGAATATCCCGATACGGCTAATCGCTGGTTTTGTTGCAAGAGCAACGAGATGAACGTCGCGTCCACATTCTTTTGCCGTTTTAGCTGTTTTCATGACGACATCGCAGCTTCGCCATGTTCCCTCAACGATTGTTGAATATCCATGCTTGTTCGCATAATCTATGCATTTTTCGACGAGTTTTCCAGATAGTTGCTTCGTCACATCAGGCATGGAAATAGAATCAGTTCGCATTATCTCGTCGTACTGCGGATGGAATTGTCTAAAATCGTCTCCGACAATCGGAATGAGCGGCATGTCATATAATGCAATCGCTCTTCTTTGCCCGCGTGTCTTTCCAGCTGCTGGCTGAGCCCCAATTAAGACAGTAACAGGGGCAGCATCATACGATGGACTGTCGGCTATGCCGAATACGCGGGGAACGACATATCTATCGAATATGTCTTGTATCTCATGCTCATTGAGATTCCGCTTCTCAATATCCACGCTACTTGCTGCCCCTTAATCTATCGAGGAGCTTCTGCATCTCCTGAGTTCTCTTCGACCAAGCAATCTTGCATGAGATTTGCTTATCGGTATCATACGGATCGATTGACGCTCTCATCTTAATGACGGAAAGATCATCATCGCGAATCTCATCGGCTTTCTCTTCATCACCGATACGCCTATATTCGCGTTCGATAGCAATCATGACACCGGATAACATCGTACCCGCCTCATAGAACACGTCATATAGGACAGCACCGTCCATATCACGGAGGTACTCTTCCATCTCCCTATCAGATAACACATGCATTCCCAAAACAAACTCCAGCACTTTCATGTACGTCAATCTCGATATATCAATTATACGCACATAACGAAATCAACGGTTCACCAAATCGAGCACATTAGCGAAAATCTGCATAATCGACACAAAACACCACTTCCCGCCCGCCCGACGTGTGCAGACGAAAAGCCAGACTGGACGAACAGGCGAAGAACTACTCCATCGCCTTAACATGCGATTCGATGAAATCGATCTCCTCGTCAGATAGACCGTACTTCGCGTAGAGCTGCTCATCGATCTGCGGAACGGGAAGCGACCAATTAATATCAGACGATTCGCTGAAATCCTGCAAAGGAACGAAACGCCACACATTGCTCTTATTGCTCTGCGTGACTTTCAGAATACCGAGCAGCACGCGGGCGAATTTCGTCTTAACGTATTTCATGCACGCTTTAGCCTCATTCTCGGTATCGAAGCAACCGATTGAGATGAATGTCTGTGTATAGCCGATCATCGGCGTGCCGATCATCGGCGTGCTAATCGTCTCACCGAGAGCACCGCAACCGTTCGCCCCTGGAATGATAACTTTATATTTGTTGAAATTATCAGGACCTGTAACGTATTCCTTCTTGATATAGAATAGCTGCCTTTCGTTATCGAGGCGTCCCCAGATTCCGACCTTTCCATCATCCTTGCTTTTCGTAAATACGATATCGAGAAGATTCGATGTTATGTTCGAAGCGAGGTCGTACTTATGCCCTGCGGAGAGCATGCCCTCGACTTGCGGATAGTCGGCATGCATTGCATCCGTAAAGCGATATGACGAAGTGCCGTACATGGCAGTTGAAATAGGCGTTTCGTTTTTATCTTGGACTTTATCGAAAATAGAACGTAGCTCGTCGAATACGATGAACACCTTAATCGGTTTAAATACCTGCTTCATGGAATGAAGCGTGATAGCAATACCGCCCTTGATATCGGTATTCGGGAATACTGATCTACCGTTAGCGATATATTTGACTACTTTTAGATGCTCATCGTTGAGCATCTTCTTGTTCCAGTCCTTCGGAGTCTTGCCGGCATTGAATAGGAAACGTGCGGGAGTAATCAGCATGACGCAATCGGCAATGCTATATGCGGAATCCATAAACAAGTTGTATACCGGCTTATCGCTGGTATTTTTCAGCTCTGTTTGGTACGGCGGGTTACCGACGATGTAGTCGAATTTCACGTCGGTTCCCTCCTTCGCAAGATAATCGAACTTCTCGTTGATGAGCTGCTGCATCGTCCCGTCCACCGCAGCGGAGAGCGTGTCGGCATAAACGAGATTCTTACGGATATCATCCATTATATCGCTATCGTCCTTGTTTCCGTAGAAATAGTTTCCGGCAATCAGGGAAGTAATCTTTGACGGGGCAATACCAAAAATTTGCTTCTTAAGAATATGATGCAGTCGCTCCCCATCATCGGGATAGATTGACTTCATAACATCGGATTTATACAGGCGCTTCGCGATCAGCACGAGGTAGTAGCCGCTCTTGACATATAGGTCGGCGAAGGTTGCATCCGGGTCGTCGAAGCAGCCGGGGCATTCTTTTTCGAGCAGGTCGAGCTGCATCTCCACGACGTCCTTCGGGGTGAAAATCTGGTTTGTCTTCTGCGGCGGGACGTAATCGAAGATATCTTCGTCAGAATCGCTCGTTACCGGATTGCCGATAGCCTCCTTCTTCTTGAGGAACTCGCGGCATGCGCCGTCGAACACGAACGGGTCGATGACTCCGCGCTCGAGCGTCGAGGTCTGCGTCTTGCCGTCTTTGTCGATGAAGTTGAACGAGCCGCCGTCGCGGAGGAAGCGGAACATGTCCTTCGTGATTCCGGTGAGCTCCTCGAAGACGTCGTCGTCGACGTAGGAATCCATCGTTGCCAACGTAAAGCCGTCGTCACCGTAAGCCATGAGGAACGACGGAATCGTGCGAGCGAACCCGCGTAGATGCCCGCGAAGGATTTCCTCGGCATCGCGGCGTTTCATCTCGTCGGCTCGCTTCGCGAGGCTCTCGGCGATGAGCTCTGGGATCTTCTCGCACAGGTCGTTCATCGTCCCGTTGATCTTGTCGATGAGTTCGTCGCTGTGGACCTTCTGACTGTCGCAGAGAGTCTGCTTGATTTCGCCGATTCTTGCGATCTCATCCAAGTCGCCGGAAAGGGCGGCGTCGGTGATGTCGGAGGTCGCTTTGGTCGTGTCGACGGCGACGCTCGTCTCGAACTCGTCGCGGGCTGGGCGTGTCTTCTTGTCGAACTCGTTTCGGACGATTCGCTCGATGCTTTTCTTCTCGCTGGGCTTCAGGTTGCGCTTTTCGCCGACGGAGGTGATGACGCTCTCAACGAGCTTGTCTGCGACATCGTCGACCTTACCGCCGATCGCGTCGCTGCACTCGTGCGTGCTCTTGATGACCGCATCGGCGACCTTGCCGGGTGTTAGCGAGTACTTATCTGAATCGCCGGTTTCGCCGAACGCACGGTTGACGGAGTCGATGATCTTCGCGTCGTCGGTCGCGTCGCGCATCCCATCGATGCCGTCGGTTACCGCATCGCGTGCGTCGTCGTAGTACTTCTTGCCGAACATGCCATGCGCGGTGCCGATGACGATTTGCTCGTCGGGTTTGACGTTCCCGTCCTCATCGAGCTTCGTGTCCGCGGCGTCGTCTAGGATCTTCTTCTCGTCTGCGGCGGCGCGCTTCTTACCTTGCTTCTGCGGCTCGATGCGGTCGAGGATTGACATGACGCCGGCGTTGCCGAAGATTCGGTCGAGGTCGCGGAACAGGTAGTTGCACATGAAGCCGCGACGCATCGTCTCGACGCCCTTCAGGACGCGGGGGATGGAGAGAACCTTCGCGGCGTCGAGCTCGATCATCGTTCCGTCCTCGTCCTCGCCGATGACGGGCATGAAGTTGAGCATGCGGCGGATGTTCGCTTGGCGGTCCTCGTCGGTGCATGCACCGCCTGCGGTGATGGGCGTGAGGTTGTCTGCGAACTGCTCGTAGATCTCGAGCGTGCGTGCGGGGTCGAAGTCGAAGACGTACGCGGTCTCCTTCCGGTAAATATTGACAGTCTTCTTACCGGTCTCGGGGTCGGTGACGGTACGCTTCTTCTTGCAGGGGTTCTGTGCGCGGAATGCGGCTTGGATATAGGCAACGGGACTTTTCATGTTCGCGAGCATGAGTACGCCGTCCCATTCGGGAACGGTGACGCCGACGGTAAGCTGCCCGACGGAGAGCGTGATGGTCTTGTCGTTGTGAGCAATCGCGTTGGTTACCTTCTTGAAGTTGCTCGTGATGGCGCGCTCATCGACGTCCTCGCAATCATCGTACGCGCGCCCATCGCCGACTGCCGCGACAATCTTGTATCCCTTGAAGAACGGATCGCGGCGGAGCATATTCATGAGCGCGTAGACGGAATCGACGCGGTTGAGAATCCACAGGGTATGTTCGAGCTCGTCGCGCGTCTCAGGTGCGAACGGGTATTTCTCGTTGGTCTTCAGCGTCTCGATGAACTTCTCAACCTGCTCCTTGTGAATGAAGTTCGCGTAGCCGTCGGTGGCGAAGAACTCATTCAGGTCGAACGCATATGCGGCGCTGTCGCCGTCATCGTCGATGATGGCTCCACGAGAGACCTTCTCGCCGATCATGTCGGACATGCGGTAGGTTCGGAGCTCGACGCGTGGGAGGCACTCGTAGGGGTTGAAGCCGTCTTCGTCGTTCCAGTTGGCTTTCGCCTCCTGCTCGTCGGCGTAGGACCAGTTGTAGATGTTCTCCTCGCCGAAGTCGCCGCTCGCGAGCTGGTTGAACGCGGTACCGGTCATGTAGAGGATGTGGTCGTAGTCGAGGTTGCGGAACGCCTTCTCGGAACGGAGCGTCGACATGCCCTCGTGGGACTCGTCGCCGATGACGAGGTCGAAGTGGGTGTCGGCGAGCCACTTTAGCTTGTCGAACTTGCCGCCGAAGTAGACGGAGCCCTTCAGGTCCTGCAGGGAGATAAAGGTGATGCACTTGAGGGTTGCGCGCTGCGGGCTCTTCTCGTATGCGGAATGGGAGACGACGTAGGGGGCGTCGCGGAGCGCGGGCGTATCGGACACGAACACGTAGCCGCTCTCGGTTCCGAGGAACTTCGCGTAGTCGCTCGCCCAAGAGTTCGCGATGGACGGGCGGTTGGTCACGATGAGGACTTGCTTCGCGTCCATGCGGCGGATGACGTCGTATGCGGTGAGGGTCTTCCCGTATCGCGGCTTCGCGTTGAGGAGGAACTCGAGACCGGCGTTGTCGAACCAACCGACGATTTTCGTCGCCGCCTTGTCCTGTTCGCGACGGAGCTTGTACACGACGGCGGATGGCGCATCCGGGGTGGTGATGTCGCGGCACTTGAATGGAATCAGATAATCGTCGTGCATGGTCGCCGGGTCGAGTTTGAAAAGCTCGGTACCGGGGCGGCGCTCGATTCCGTTCGCCTGCATGTATGCGTGGAAGTCATGGTCGGTACAAGGCTCCCCGTCGTCGTAACACGCGGGTTCGGTCCATTCGATTTTCGGTCGGATTCCGGAGGTGTGCGTTTGCTGGGCGATTCGCGCCTCGACGGTCTGCGCCTCCGTGTATCCCTGCTTCGTCCATCCCTCGTTGTAATCGACGCCTGGCATCGTGTATGCGTAGAGCGTCGGCTTAATCTTCTTGAACGTCTTGATTGCGGGGACCTTGGTGCCCATCGTCGTCATTTCCAATCTCTGTCGGCGGCTTCTCGCCTTTCCGTTTTCTCTCTGCCCATAATGATAGCGGTCAGTTGACAGATGACCTGCGTTTATGTATCCAATCCACATTAAACACATATATCGGTAACGACAAAGTATGCGGGCGACTCGATTCGCGCCAAGTTCTCTTTCCCGCCTATCGCACCGTTCTGTTCTGGCAGGTCAAGCGATCGGGGCACAGATGACGGCATCAAGCGACCTCCGCTGCCATGCGTGGATTACGTTCCATTCCATCGCGGACGCAAGTTCATCGATGAACGCGTCGACATCGGGTAGTCCTATCTCCCCGCCATCATCGTCGAACCAATCGAGCAGTCAGGAGGCTTCCGTAACGCGACCTTTCAGCGTCACGGTTCGTTCGTCCCGCGCTTCTCGTACCCGTTCGTGATGATGACCTCGACGCCAGTCCTGCCGTTCCCGTTGCGGTTGATGGATCTGCGGACGTCGACCGTCTCGATGTCGAACCCGTCGTACAGCTCCCGTATCAGATTCGTGTCGTGGTTGGTAAGCATCAGCTTCGCTCCTATCTCGTCGAGTCGTCGGAACTCGGTCGCGAGAGCTCTATGCTGCTCCTCGGTGAAGCCTTCCTTCGCATACGATTCGAACGACGTCGGGTTCAGCGGCGCGTACGGCGAATCGATGAAGCAGAAATCGCCCGGCTGTACTCGTGTCAGTGCCTCGATGAAATCGCCGTTCATGATCGTCGCCCTGCGAAGAGCGATCGAATCGGCTCTAATCGCCTTCTCGGAGAACGACCCGCCCTTCGACCCGTTGAACGGGACGTTGAACAGCCCCTTTCTGTTGACGCGGTACAGGCCGTTGAAGCAATGGCGGTTAAGGAAGAGGAACAGGGAGGCAATCTTGGTGTCGTCGTCCGATTTGGATGATACGAGCTCGTTGAACTCGGCTCTTCTGTCGTAGTAGAATCCCTTCTTTTCGTCGTCTGGCGTATTTGCGTATTCGCTGTCGATTGCCGAGACGGCTCGTATGACGTTGTCCGCTGCGACCTTGACTGCCTGGTAACACGAGACGAGCTGCCGGTTTATGTCGTTGAGGTACGCACGGCGCGGGCGTTCCTCGAAGAAGACGGCTCCTCCGCCTAGGAACGGCTCGTGATACGTGTTGTACTCAACGGGCATTCTGGGGACGATTCTATCGAGGAGCTGCCGCTTCCCGCCGACCCATTTGATGAACGGCTGGGCATCATCGGCGATCGCGTTCAATCCGTTTTCATGATTCCCTGTTACCATATTTCCTGAGATCCTCCGATAGATATTGGCACCTTCATGCGATGCTATCAGTTTAGCGCAGATTCAATGGATTTGTTTTCGCCTGAACGATATACATGACAATGTAGTGTTATATATAGGCAGCAATTGCCTTCACAATCGAAAAGGAAAAGCAGAATGGCACGAATCAAGAAAAGTACCTTGAAACGCTCGAAGAAATCGAAGAAGCCGTATCGACTCGGCGACTACACAGGAATCGGGTACCACAGCGAGACGACATGCACCGGCGACAAATGGGAGCAGCGCGTGAAGCAAGCCGTCGTCGACTCGTATGCCCTGCGCACATGTATGCCGAACGGATCCCGGAAGACGTTCGCCGAACCGTTCGCGAACGAGGACATCCCCGATGACTGCATTATCGCGCAATATCCATATGACAAGCTCAAGGGCGGTCCTAAGCACGGGCGAGCCGACTTCGTATGCAAGCACAACGGGATGACCGTCGGAATCGAATGCAAGAACCAGAGCACGAATGGGACAGCCGACGAGAAATCATACTACGCATTGGAGAACATCAGCAGGCAATACAAGCAAGACCGCAGAATCCTTCTTTTCGGAGGTAACGTATGGGCGCCTGAAATCGTCAGCGACCTGAAGGCGAAGGTCGCCATGCGGGAGCACTTCGAGCTTCAGCCCGACGTTGACGTAATCGTTGCGACTGAAGAAGAGTTCCTCTCCGACGTGCTTCCCCATCTATTCGACCCGATGACGGACGAGCAGAAGGCAATCAACGAGCAGTTCGCAATTATCGAGCAGGCGAAGCAAGACGCAATCGCGAAGCTCGTCGCATAGGAACTTATTGCCTCGTTGCGGTGGTCTACAAGCCGAAGCGTATCGATGCTCGATAACCAGCTGCTCGTGCCGGTATGCTGTGTGATAGGCGGGAAGCCGATTAACGGTTCCATTCGCCCTGTCGGCTAATCGAAAAAAAAATAGAAGTCCCCTGCGGCTCGGAGTCCTTCTCGGCGAGGCGCAGGGGACATATCCGGGATGTCTGTCTCCCTTTGGACGATACCAATATACCGGATTTCAAGGCGTATATATAATTCGTCTAGACAAGTGCCACGGAATCTCCATATTCGAGATGAGGATTCCGAATTCGTGAGTTACCCAAGGTTGAAGGTCTTTGGTTTCCTATCATTTGATAGGAATTTTTTTTCTATAACGCTGGCTTGCTATCTACGGACGCATCCGATTCAAGCAGAAGTCCACAACTCCAGCCCCAAAAATTTTTTTTGGTTGATCCAAACTGGCACTCTGCCGGCAAAAAAAAAAAAAAACGAACTACGGTAACACAGGCTCAACAAACAATCTCTTTGACCGCCCACCAATTTCGAAGTAGATACTGGCATTCACCTATCGGTCGAGAATCACGAAGTCATACGGACCGGCATCACCGATCGTGTAGGTATTGAAGATGCGAGGTGCGAGGCACCATGTATCGGTGCCATCGTCGTGGACGGCATTTACGATTGCCTTGTCGGACATCTCGATTTCCTCGTCATCCCATTTGACACGATACGGGATTGCGGAGGTTACATGACCGATGATGTAACCGTCACCGCATCCGTTCGAACAGATAGCGATGCCGTCGGTGGCACGAACGATAACGCAATCCTCATCGACGAGAACGAGACCATAGCTCAAATTCATCTTCTCCATCATTTCTAAAACCTCCGTCGGTTTCTTCGTTCCACTTTTCATGATTCAATAATATCACGTGAGGTGAAAATATATATACGATTTTGGTTGCTTCATACAAGTTACACAAATGAAATATTTCCTTGTGCAACGTATAGAGAGGAAACTAAAAAAATCGACGCACTGTAGGTGCCTAAAATATGGATAATGAGAAACTTATCGAAATCGTATATATCGTTTCCATATCTCATGTATGATAAAAACGAAAAGATAACGCTCGTCTCTCGTGAAAGGATTTCCATAAATGGCTATCGAACTTATCAGCGACACTATGATCCGCAAGAACTCGTGGAATGCAAATCGAAAAGCAATCTTTAAGACAGATAACAAATCGAATATCTCATCCAATGAAGCAGAGAAAATCATGGACGAGCGATATCGTGCATTCCCGGTCACGAAATCCTCGTATATTATCGATGACGATACGATGACTATCGAATACGTTCTTGATGATTTTCGGGTATGTTAATTTTCTGGTTGGAAAATTATTTTCTTTAAGCGAGTTACCTGCGATTATATTAAAAGACGTTCAAAATCCAACCACTTATTTAACATACCCTGATTTTCCTGACTAAATAGACGAATAGAAAAAATGAATAGCGCCGTTCCGTTCTGCTTCCCGTTTATTCGACAAGACGGGCGGAGAGCAGAACATTCTTTCTTCTATATTTGCACTTCTAATGAAAATTGGGAAGCCATGAAGCGAGACGATACGATAGAACGAAACACAGTATAGCGAACGAAACAAAGCATTTGTGCTCTAATAGTCTTTATGGGGCAGCCCCACGATACCCGAAACGAGAAACTCCCCGTCCTCACGACAAGTGGAACGGGGAGTCGACCAAGAAAGTGAGCAGGCGAAAAGAAAGAAAATTAAGCAAGAAAGGAAAAACCGCCTGCTCCGAGCAGCCCGACACGATAACATCGGGTCTGAGATATGATGCAACCGATAAGCTATCAAACCACCAAAAACTCATCGGCTGCTAATTGATATATTACCGCAAACGAATGAAAAAATAAACGGTGAATCTCGAATACACGAAACGAACACAAATTCGATTTCGTTTATCGCAGTATGAAAAAAATGGGTATGTTAAATTTCTGGTTGGAAATTGTTATCTTTAATCGATTTGCCTGCGATTCTATTAAAAAGACAATCAAAATCCAACCACTTATTTAACATACAAAAAAAATGTCTCCCAGTCCTTCTTGTCGTTGGGAACGGGGAGACATTCACTTCGATTAGATGAGGAATGCGGGCATATAACCGGTCTCGATGCAGGGCACGATGTTGGTGATGTTGCGGGTCCAGTTCTTGACCTTGTAGCGGTGGCTTTCCTCTTCCATGAAATCGTTGAGGACAGGCTTCAGTGTGTAGTCGTTGCCATCGTCGATAATCTCGTTCATCGTTCCCTTGATGCGACTGACATCGACAAAGTGAGTGGTGGAATGAACGACCTGATAGAAGGCGACCTGATGGGCGTTGCAGCCGTAATCCTCGGCGAAGACGCTGCCGACGGGGATGTTCTTGATGGACTTCATTATGAGGTTCCTTTCTTTCTGTTCTTCCTCTTGACAACTATATAATAGACGAATGAAGCAAGTTATATATACAAATTCACCTAATTCATAGAACAGACACAAAATCACTGATCTATCTATTTGTGAATTGCGTTGTATTCTTAATACCTCGTATATTCGTATGTTTTGTATTCTCATATTCATTGTGCCAAGACGATGTGTTAAGCAGTCTGCAATATACATAGCAACTCATTCACGAAAAAAAACAAGGAAGCGTCGCCCCTTTAGGGGCGGTTTTATTTTTTTATCCTTGATTTTCGATATAACGTTCAATTCCTTCTTGAGAAACAGTTCCAACAGATGCAGCAAAATAACCATCAGACCACAAAGTTCGTTCTTTCCAATAAAAATTGCTTAAGAAATCACCATAATTCTTCCACGAATGCCACGCACTATATTGTTTCAAAATAGAAACAATACGAGAAATAGAATCAGTCGGATTATATTGCAATAAAATATGAACATGATCCACATCAAACCCCATACGCTTAACATACCAATGATGAAAAACACAACAATCATACAAATAACGACGAACATCATCGCAAAAATTACCATATAATAAACGATGCCGATATTTAGTAACAAAAATCAAATGAACCATCAACAAATTCTTATTATGACGACGATGCTGATACAAAATCATAATTCTCCCAAAAAAGTACTTAAATATCACTAAACAACATGATATATTATACACAGTGAATATACGCCAACAAGCAGAAAGGAACAACGGCACATGCCAGACATCGTCAAGACAATGAAATTGCATATCAACGTCAACGACGACGAGAAAAAGCAGCTCAAAGCGCTCACGAGCCGTTATGCCGAGGCATGCACCTACGTATCACAATACATCTTCGATAACGGATTCCCACTCAACTCAGTCAAAGTGCAGGAAGCCAAATATCAAGATGTACGCAATCAATTCAATCTTAAATCGCAGCTTACCATTTCTGTTATGAAAACGGTCACCGCACGATATAAGGCTGTTAAAGAACAGCTAGCACAGAAACCGTACAAATATAAGAACGAGGACGACAAATGGCAATACATTCCACGAACACTCGAATGGTTGTACAAACCAATTGTATTCCACCGCCCACAAGCCGATTTAGTTCGCAATAGGGACTACAATTTCATTAGTAACAAGAATGGGCAATTCCTCTCGCTCAACACTCTTGAGAAGAAACGCTTACGGGTTTCTTTCGATATTCCGAAATATTTCGAAAAATATTTCGATGGAAAATGGAAATTCGGTACAGGGAAGCTTATCTCGTTAAGCGGTGAGTGGTATTTCCATATTCCGATGACGAAGCACATTGATAAGGAATTCTCAGCTGATCATGTGAAGCACGTGGTTGGTATTGATAGAGGTTTACGTTTCTTGCTCACCTCGTATGATGAGAAGGGAAAGGTTAATTTTGTTAGCGGTAAGGAGGTGATGCGGAAGCGGGATTCGTTTCAGAGGGTTCGTGATGAGCTTCAGGCTAGGGGCACTAAATCTGCGAAGCGTGTGTTGGCTCGTATTTCTGGGCGAGAGAACCGTTGGATGACTGATGTTAATCATCGGTTGTCGAAGGCACTCGTTGATGAGTATGGGGCTGATACGTTGTTCGTGTTGGAGGATTTGACGGGTGTTAGTTTTAGTGAGGAGTTGTTGACGAATTGTTCTCGTGGGTGGCGTCGTGATTTGCGTTCTTGGGCGTTTTATCAGTTGGAGCAGTTTTTGTCGTATAAGGCTGTGGTGGTTGGTTCGTCTGTGTTGAAGGTTGATCCGGCGTTTACGTCTCAGCGTTGTCCTAAGTGTGGTCGTGTTCGTAAGTTGAATCGGGTATGTTAAATTTCTGGTTGGAAATCGTTTCCTTTAAGTCATTTACCTGCAATTTCATCAAAAATATACTTAAAATCCAACCACTTATTTAACATACCCGTTGAATCGTAATCATGATAGGCATTTGTATGTTTGTGATTGTTGTGGTTATTCTTCGAATGATGATCGTGTTGGGGCGATGAATATTTATTTGTTGGGGACGTTGTTTTTGTCGGGTGATTCGAATCCTCGTTTTGGTGTTCGTCGTTCTGGTTAGGTTGGTGTTCTTTTTTTTAGCATATTCTGGCTGAGTATATCTTGGTTGGATTAAAAAGCGGGTGTTGTCAATTACCCGGTGTTGTGTCCGTGATCCCATGTACCTGGGGACGCAAGCTATGGCGCAGTCTGGGAGCATGCCTTCGGGTGTGACGTTAGGACCAGATGGACGAGACACAAGCCCCGATAAGTGAAGTGGTAACGAGACCTTTAGCAAGCCTCGGCCCTTCAGGAACGGGGCAATTGACCGATCAACCGATTTGCTATGGACGTGAAGCGCTGTGGTACGAATGCATATCGCTTGCATCGAACACACGCTCAGTCATTGTGAAATAAGCAGGCAGAAGCAAACAATCGATGCTTTCTCATTTTCATGTTTTATTCTCGAAGCAGCTCTAATCGTAGCAATCGGTTTTATAGAACACGTGAAGCTCGTTACCGTCGACGATACGATAACTCACATCGACGACCGGATAATCGATATACCTTTCTTTAATCAAATCGTTCACCTCCTCATCAGTAACATCATGATCGGCTCTATAGACGACATTGTATTCGTCCTCGTAGATGCCGTGTTTGATATGTATCCGCGCCATTCGTTTAAACATGAGAAATCAGTCCATACCAGCTATTCAATTGACAATCGCTATTTTTTAATATTAATTTCGAGCAGCGCATATGACTAATTGCAATAAGAACAACGCTATGTTCTTTGCTTGATAAAGTTTTAACTAACCGAATCAAGCAACGCTGTGTTGCCTCCCCCGCTCATCAACATGAGAAAGCTGGGAGGCAATCAAAACGCAATAGCTCAGCACGACGAGCACGCCAGACGATGAAACGATGAAATAGGAAATAACACATATAGCGCAAACAAAAAAAAGAAACTAGACCCGCCATCAGTAACACGGGCCAGAAGCTAAGCAATACATGCATTCCCGTTGCAATTTAACGACGGGCAAGAACAACAGGGCGAGCGGTACGACGAACCTCAATCATCTCGGAAATTCGAACATCGTCAAGCATGGCGGCGCATCCGAGCACGACGAGCGGAACGGCGGAAAGCAGCTTCCGTCTCGACTGCGTTGGTATTGACAATCGCGATCGCGGAAACAAACATCACGACGAAGCAAGCGGCTAGAGCGATCGATGCGGCACAAAGCGAAATCGTCTCGCACTCGATGCCACCAGCGATTCCAAAGGAGATAGTGATGTCCGCGATGATAGCGGTTACGGCGATGTTCTTCCTCATTTGTGTTTTGCTCCGTTTCATGGCGCGTTTTTGTTTCATCTGATAAATCAAATATATAACTAGAGAAGTGAATGCAGTTGGAAAAATGCCCATTCATATCATCGACATAATTCATTTGCATCACGCACCTGATAGGGCAGCTCAAAAAAAATGGGACGGTAGGTTTTCCCTTCCCGTCCCGTTTCATCGCCTGCCTGCGTTTTTGTCTTTAGTTGCAGTGGTCTACCGTGTAGGTGATGACGAGGTGATTGTCGCTGAAGACATACGAGGCACCGGTAACAGGAAAAGTGTTGTAGCCATTCGCAATGATTTCGTCGGCTTCTGCAGCGGTGATTTCGTGGTCTGCCTCATACGATGCGACGAAGGTGTCCTCCCAAGAGCCGTTCTCGTAAAGCTTGTCGCTAGTCTTCGTGATGGTCATTTCGGGGTCCTTTCTTTTGTTCTTCCTCTTGACGACTACATAATAATCGATTCCGCGAGGTTATATATACAAATTCCCCAATTCATAGAACGAACACAAACATATCAATTCAAGAAGGATTCGACTGATCCGATTCTTCCCGTCTATCTTCATGGACGAGCGGTTATCGGTTTTTCGTTGTGGGCGGTGTCCGTTTCATTCTCATGCTCCGGTATCGACAAGCGGGCTATCAAACAAATCGGTCGATATCGTCCCGCCTATCCGTGTAGGGCAGGCGGGACGGATTGCGTTACGTATTTTCAGTACCGGTCACGTTCACCGTTCTTTTTTTTTCATGCCGCTGTTCGTTTTGCTCGTGTTGAGGCATGGAATCGAATAGCCACGAGACGAGGTTTTGAAACCTGCAGCTTTCATATCGCGGTAAAGAATCGTCCCGTCTTTCTCGGTGATTAGCGGGACAATCGATTCATTTTAGCGGTTCCGTTTACGCGCCGTTCTATTTTGCTCGATTTTAACCAATCAGCTCGTTCTCATCGGCAGCGGCGGCGATTTTCTTGAGAAGCTCGATTTCGTCCTCCCAATCATCGCCATATTGCTCATTGTCGAGAAGGAATGAGATGACGCTATGAATCTTCGATGCATCCTCAGCGGTCAGGTCAACCGTGGTGCTCTTCGTTGCGGTCATGTTAATCACAAGTCCTTTCATCGTTCAGATTTCGCCGCTTTGTTTTGCTTGCTGCGGCTTTGCCATTTTGTTTGTTAAATACATAATAGAGGTAATAGGTATATATATTGCGCAGAAAATATGACGATAGGAGACGCACACAATATGAGCACGAATAGCGAAACAGAACGGCATGTGCGAAATGACGAAACGATAAACGAATCGATAAGCGCAATCAGACAATACGACCAGCAGGACGGCACGGGCAAAAAAAAGCAATAAGACAAACGAACAGGTGAACGAAACGACAAAACGGACAGCAAGAACGATAAGCAAGGCAAAACGCACGCAGACAAGCAAAACGAAAACAAAAAAACACCCCGTTCGACGAATAGAAGCACGGAACGTTTTAATCGTTTAATTCATTGGTTGAACGTGTGTCTCGATGAAATCGATCTCATCATCAGATAAGCTATATTTCTTATAGAGCTGCCTATCGATATTGGTAACAGACTGCGTCCAATCGATATCAGACAAAGTCGTGAAATCTTGCATCGGAACATATGCCCAAGTTTCACTTGGGTTACTTTGAGTGACCTTCAAGATACCAAGCAGCACGCGAGCAAACTTCGTTTTGATATATTTCAGGCATGCATTCGCTTCATACTCGGTATCAAAACACCCAACAGTCAGGAACGTCTCCGTATGGCTGATGAGCGGCTTGCCGATAAGCGGCTTGCCGATGAGCGGCGTTGCAATCGTCTCACCGAGTGCTCCTGAACCATTAGCCTTCGGCATGAAAACCTTGTATTTATCGAGACTACTAACGTCCTTCACATAATCACGACGAATCCAACGATAGATACGATTGTTCCCGTTCTTACCGTAAATCTCGATATAATCATACCCGTCATTCGGCTTGTCTGCGAAGAATAGCTCCGAGGCTTTGGTAAAAGAGCTTGGGGCAATACGAGAATCGGAGAAACGAGCCATAATATCAGGATGATCGCTATAGACTTGCTTCGAGAAACGATACAGCCCTCGATTTGTAATTAGCGTATTGAAATGGTCATAGCCAACCTTGCTGATTTTCTCGACAATTGTCTTGAGTTCGTGGAAAGCATAGAACGTTTTAATCGGTTCGAAAATATTATCGGTGTCATGTTTCGTGATAACGATACCACCCTTGATATCGACGTCAGGGAAAATAGATTCCGATTTTGCATAATATTTGATAATCTTGAAATGATTATCGTTCAGCATTTTTTCATTCCACGCCGTAGGAGTGCCGCCGGCATTGAAGAGAAAACGAGCAGGCGTAATCAGAATAACGACATTCGCTGTTTTAAATGCGAACTCCATGAACTCATTATACACAGGAGGTTTATACGATTTATTCGTATCCTTCTGATAGGGAGGATTGCCAACAATTGCGTCAATGTTCACCTTGTCGGTTCCCTCCTCTATCACATCATCCAACTTGATATCACACGGCTTCTTATTTTGCTTCATTATAGCAGAAACCCGCTTCATAGCAGTCTCATCAACCGCACCACTATCAGACATAACGGCATCGAGCAAATCATAAGCCGAGAACGGATAGATATTATCAGGATCGAGTCCGAGCAGCTCATAGACTTTCTTCGTCAGTTCATAAGCTAATGGAGAAGCAGGAATCGAGCAAACGACACGTCGTACCTCATCGAGGAAAATGCCCATCTTCTCGAAACGCTTAACGAGTGCAATAGCACACTCTCCCGTTTCTGCTGAAAGCTCAACAATGCGAGAATGCTTGCCGATGATGTCGAACAAGAAATCCTCACCGAATTTATCAATCATCGTATCAGTGACATTCGACGGCGTGATAACCTCAGACGTACCAAGCTTTGAGAATGACTTAACGAGAACGTTGAGCCTGTCCTCATTAGTCATGTTCTCGTCGTTCATGCGACGAGTCATCGCATACACGAGATTATCAGCAGCAATACGAACACGAGGGCGCTGCTTAATAGCAGACACAATCGTTAGGCAACCGGCAAGAGACAAACCGGTAACGTTCGAAACCTTCTTCACGCCATCTTTCGCTGCTGCAAAACCATTGAGCATGGCATCAAGCGAGTCGAACTGCTTGTCGGCGAGCACGGCAAGATAGCCCATACGAGCGAAGAACGCACGCTGCTTCGCCTCCTGCTCCTTCAAATCATTCGTCTGCTGCTTCGAGTTAGCGGCAGCGTCGGTATCATGTGAGTCCGTCGAGGTGCCATTATTTTCATCGTTCTCGTTGTTGCTCGGCTTCGTGCGCTTGTCGGAAACGTCGGCGTCATCAGCACCGTCATAAACCTTCGTATCGAATGATTTCGAAGCAGAAATCTCGCTATCGAGTGAATTAAGGACATCGGCAGTAGCACCGTTGAACAAATCCGCACAAAACGGAATCTTTGCGACAGCCGTGTCGATAGTCGAAGCGTTCGCATAATTCGCAGCCATATCCATAATGTCGATAGCTGTAACCTGCTTCATGCTCTTAATTCCCGACACGAAAAACGTCATAGTGTTCGATGTATCTTTCTGAAGCTCCGCACGGACGCTTTCCGGATCGGAGACGCCACGAGCAGCACATTTGGCAATAGCAGCCTGCATCGCAACGGAAAGCATACGCTCGGGAACAAGATCGACAACGAACACATTCGGTTTAATAACTTTTTTGATAATGTTGCCGTTGCAATCGACGTACTCGACGGAGAAGGGCGTGCAGACACGCTGCGCGAACTGGTCATAATCCTGGGCTGACTTGCCGTCGGTGGCGTTAATAGCAACATTCCACTGTTTCACAGAAACCGCAGCAGAAAGACGCTGACAAGTAAGAGTAATGCTACCTGCGGTTTGATCAGAATTGTCGGCAGCTTTGACCTGTGCCTTGATGTCCTTAACATCTGGATTGGTATGTTTGTTGCTTGTAGCAAGAATGATTGCGTAGCCCTTGAACTCATCGCAAGTGGCAATTAACTCGGCGAAAGCATCGCAAGCGGCGATAGATGGAAGCTTCATCAGAATATGAAATTTCTTGACGGCGGCGATGATTACCTTGTCGGCGAGCATGCCCCAGCAGCCCTTATCGATGAAACCGCCGTAGAAGCCTTTGATAATGGAACGGACGACACCCTCGTTCTCGAACTTGCCGTTGCCGGGATTAGCAGCAAACACTTCGGAAAGGCGGGGCAATCCCTCATCATCGATGAACTTTTTCAATCGCTCGTCGGGGATTTGGTTAAGGTCGTACACGAAGTTGTAGTGCTCGGGGAACTCGTAATACGGATTAAGACGCTCATCATCTCCGATATGCTCGATATCCCATGCGTGCTTATCGGAAAGCAGGTCGCTATATGAGGACATATAGACGATGTCCTCGGGCGCGAATTCGTCAGTAAGGAGGATGCGATACGGAGTACCGGAAAGGTGAAGCTGGTTTACGAAGCCGAAATTGACTGCTGCCTCGTTCGCCTCATTGATGTCCTCGATTTCGCGTGCATCGACCTCGGACACGTCGACCTGCTTGATTTTCTTTGAGAAAGTGATACCGCGAGCGCCGTTATGCGTCTCGTCGACAATAAGGAAAGAGGAATCCTTCTTGGCGAAGTCATAGATTTCGGAGTGCTTCGCCTTCTGCTTATCGCCCTCGATATCCTGGAGCGTGCAGAACACGACAACCTTCTTACCGCTCTTGATGCTATCGGTGATATCGTGTCCGGTGCCGTTTGCGAGCATCTTCGAGTCAAGGAAGACCCAGTTGTTGCGGAAGTTCGGAAGATTGACGGTATCTTTCCATTCGTCATGGGCATCGGCGACGGCGGAAACCACCATCACGAAATTAATAGTGCCGAGCTTGTCAATTGCGTAGAGTGCTGCGAATGACTTACCGAAACGCGGATGCGCGGCACATAGCAGGTGATGGCGCCCATGGAAATAGGCATTAATGAAATTGTCGATAAAAACCTGCTGGTTTGCGCGGGGAACGAACAACTCGGTTGGAGCGTCGGCATTATTATCCTTCTTGCCCTTATTATAGAGCTTGTATGTTCCCATGCCCTCACGAGAGCCTTCACGAACCTGCTTGACGGCATAATTAACGCTCTCGGCGGTGGCTCCGTAGTAGGCTTCTTGCGTGTAGTGTTGATCAGCCGGGAAGTCCTCGCGTGGTACTTGTTTCCAGCCGAGGTGTTGTTTGCCGTAGGCGTGGATTGAGAAATCACGAAAGAAGGTATCCTTGTCGACGTCGGTGGTGCCAAGGTAGCTGAATTTGACCTCGAACCAATCCTTATACACTTTCGCCCACTCCATACGGCGGCGAAGTGGCGCGTTCGTATCTCCAACCTTTCCAGCTGTTCGTCCGTTTGGTAGTTTGATGTCGAACTCATACGCGTAGCATGAACCGTATTTGTCGATGATGAACTCAAGATCCTCGATACGGGCGATTTTATTATCGATGTCGTTCATAATAGCTCCCCGTTTTCTCGGTCGTTTTTGTTTCTTGTTGGCTTCATTATATTGCCGAGAACATGTATCATAGGAGTTCGTGAGGCACTCTACATACAACGGACACAATCATATATACAATTATGTACATCATGTTGATTGTGCTCCGTTTCGTTTGACATTCCGATAGAACGGAACGACGATTTATAAAATCCGTGCGGAGACGCCAAAGGCTTTAACCTTTGGATAATAGCACGGCATAGCTTAACTTTAGTAGGAAACCCAAGGATTTCACCCTTGGGCAACTCACCAGTTAGATAACACATATCGTTCATTCTTCACGAACATCAAAAACGAAATCAGTACTGTCACAACTACAATTTTAACAGACATACAAAAAATCGTCCCGCTTTTATTGTAGGTTAGCGGGACGAAAAGCGAAGCTGGTTTTGGTCGTTACGGAATCCGTGCGGGGAAAGCCCATGGTTTTAATCATTGGATGAAAGCGCGGCATCGCATAGCTTTATGTTAGCTTATTGCGGTTTTTATACGTATTTTATCTTAATGTATGCTATGAGAATATTTTTTTTGAAGAAATGTCTTTTTTCTTGTTTTTGCGGTTGTTTTGGTATTATGTTAGTTGTGATTGCTGCATTTTGAAAATTATTGCATATACGGTTGTGGATAAAAAAAATGGTGTCCACGTAAAATGTGCACCTAACAAGGTAAAGCAATCAAAAAAAATATTTAAATTATAATATTCGTTAAAACAACAACGAATTATGATATGTTTATCTAAAACACATCAAGGTTATGGAGAATAACCTACATCTGGCAACTATAGCCAGAAGCCCAAGGACTTCAACCTTGGGTATCTCACTTGCTGTGCTTCAATGGTTTGATGGTGACGCCAACCATGCGCTCGACGTACTTCTTCGCATCCTTCTTGGTCTTGAATCGCCCACAGTTAATCATGCCCGGCGTGTTCGCATTCACAACATCTGCAGACCAGGAGCTTCCCTCCTCGTAGATGTAGGCGCTACCAGTGATGAGACCGTTGTTGTAGGTATATTCGTAGAAGCCGCTCATTTTCAAATTCCTTTCGAGCCGTCTCTCTGGACATTTTTCTCTTCTTCCTTCTTACTGGTTTCATTATACTGGTGGAATTGGTGGAAACGTATATACAATTTTGAGCATCATGGAATCTACACATTTCCATGAATGACACATGTATCGCAATCAAAAAAATAGGGTATGTTAAATAAGTGGTTGGATTTTAGGTCTCTTTCTAACAAAATTGCAGGTCAATGATTTAAAGAAAATAATTTCCAACCAGAAACTTCACATGCTCAAAAAATATTCGCCCTGCTGATCGACAAGGGCAGCAGGGCGAATTACGTAAGGACGGCGATTTCAAAGCAATTGGACGTTTTCCGATTAGATGAAGTCGTAGGGAACGTTCTCCTCGATAACGAACCGGACAGCCCTGCTCATGCGATGGAAGTTCTCGTTGTCGAGCATATCGCAGGCAGCGAGAACAGTCTCGACCGAATAGTTGCGCGAACGGATAATCGCGACTGCCTTGGCAGCGGCGCGGGCGGCGAACTCGGGAGCGGTGAAGCTCGAAACCTGCTTGATTCCCATCTCATCGTAGATGGCATTATCGGCGTCCATGAGCTTCTCGGCGAGGGTCTCTGCGGTCTTCTCTACGGTCATTTTCGTTTTCCTTTCGTCTGTTCCTCTTGACATTCACATAATACCAAAGATGAGCGAACCATATATACAACATACGCAGGTACATGAAATCGACACAAAAGGCGTAAAAATCCCGTGATAGCGAGAACCCACAAAAAGATACCGATTTAACAGGTAAAACGACGAACTAACCCCATCCTGAAAAGTTGTTGCTATCATATGATAACAACAACTCATGATATCTGGAATCAAAAGCTTCCCGTTCCCCCCATATAGTTCTAATCGGCGCGAGGAACGGGAAGCACGTAACAGCGGCAAAAGCCGAGCACCGTATTATTTAAGCGGCAGCGGGAACTTCAAGCAGGTTCTCGACCCCGAACTTGAATGCATCGACAAGCAAGTTCATACAATGCGCCTCGTTATCGCGGCTGACAAGCTCGTGCTCGCAGGCCCACTCATCGTTCCACTCGACGGCGATGCTGGCGATGGACGGACTTTCCCAATCGAACGAGACATCGGCGATGTAACCACCGCCAGCGTGTCCGTCGGCGAACTCGAGCCCCGTCGTCCATTGAAGCTCCATAACAAGACCGTTAGATCCGACACAGTAGCTCCCGTTGACATCACAGCGCCCGTCAATCGCTTCCTTGACCTTATCCCAATCGGTGTTCTCGGCGACGTCCGCAAGCAGCTCGATGGAGTCATTGTCGATGCCGTTGATGAAGCAGACGCCTGGGAGGATGTCGGTCATGGCGAACTTGTTTCCGTCGAAGTCAGTGTCGAACGCGCGGGCGATGATTTTCATGTTCTCGATCATTATCGTTTCCTCTCATCTGTGTCTCTCGATGACTACATAATAACCGAGTTATTGGTCGTTATATATACAAAATGATAAATGCGCAAGATAGGCACAAAGAGCACAACGCACCACACGAAAGATGAACGAATAAACATCGAGCGAAACGAAACCAGCGCTCGCCCCGATCATCTTGTCGAATAGCGAGGAGCAGAACGAAAACGAGTCAGGATAAGAATACGGAACAAAAACGACAAAACGAAACAAAACGAATCTTTAAGTTGTTCGTATTGATTTTATCGATAAGTTATCATAAAGTTATGCGATGCCGTGCTTTCATCCCATGATTAAAACCATGGGCTTTCCCACACGGATTCCGTAAAGACAGTAAAAAAAAGAGTAAAGAACCACAAAAACAGTAAAAGCAAGAATCTTCAGCAAAGCGTGTTTGAGGGAAGTAGGAATCTTCCCGCCTCCCGCACAGAGCAGCTGGGAGATCCAATCAGCGATATTCATTTTGCCGCCGATGTCTAAGTCATCATCGCATCATCTGCATCACTTGCTCGATGTGCCGCATCTGCCTGTCGCTCATGCAGTCGCATCCGCTAAGCTCCCCCGCCCATCGTGATCGGGCAGTCTGACGAGCCGTAGGACGGGCAGCATGACAGGTGCGTGAACGCTCCGCCGTCGGAACGCAGGCCGAGGCGATAGCAGGCGAGGTCTTCGTATTCGTATATATCGTTCTTCTCATTCATTGGATATCACCTAATTGCATATCGATTCTGCTCGAATCAACTATACCGTTTCTTAAATAAGGTTTTAGGTTAAGCAAACATGATTCCACGAAATATATACAATTCGCAAGCACCCCGGTTTTGTGTTGCTTCGATGGAGACTCCATTATCAATCTATATATACGATTAGACGCAATCTATAATGTAACCATCAGAAGAAAAGAAAAGCGGAAACGCTTCAGAGCAGATGGGAACAGAAGACGATGAACGATAGCAAGCAGGACATCAATAGCACCGAGAACGCAACTCGCATCGAAACGCTTATCCCCTATAAGGAGACGACATTCTCCCCGAAGGCGCGCATCGGCACCCTCGACCTCAGCTCGACGCCGTGGGCGATATCCGCGAAGCTCGGCCGCTTCCTCCTGAGCGGCATCGCGGGTGACGCAATCCACGAGGTTGCCCGCGAGACCGCCGCGTACCTGCTTTCCGTTCCCTCCTCGAAGCTCGTCGACTGCGAACCCGCTGCCGGCTCCGTCGTCGCCTCAATTGTCAAGGAGACGCCCGACTGCCACTGCTTCGCCCTCATCGGTACAGACGAAATCGTCATCGCCGCAACGAAGATGAAGAGCCGCTTCTGCGGTGAGCACAGCTGGCATTGGACGGGACGCCGCAGCGCCGGCTCAACCACCGTCCTCGGCTTCAAACTCGCCACAGCCCTCGGTGCCATGGAAATCCTCCTCCCTCGCGACCGCCGAGACATCGCGAAGCTCGTCATCGAGGAGACGAACCGCAAATACGCATGGCGTGGAATGGAAGGCATCGCCCGCCGTCATGTGTTCGACATCGCAGCAGCCGACCGCTGGGACGACGAGTCCAACCGCGAAGCGAACCGCCGCTACGCCGACCCGAAGCACACCGCCACCGTGTTCGAGGACAAGAAGAATTGCGACGACAAGCACAAGGCGGCCGCCGCCGACGGCTTCATCGCTAGACTGTTCAAGCACGTCGAAATCGACGACGACGTCGAGCTCGACATCTATGGCAAGATGCAAGACGAGTTCGAGAACCGCTGGGAGCAAGGCGAGCTCCCCGCCATCGACGCGAGCATCCATTCGCTCCGCTTCCGCAAGACGGGCCGCCACAAGGCAATCGGCGTGTACTGTGATGCGCTCAAGGGCATCGCCGTCGACCCCCGCTCCCCGAAGTCCCTGCTGCACGAGTTCGCCCATGCCTACGATTACGGCAACGGGCAGCTATCCTGTTCCGACGGATTCCGCCCCATCCTCAAGGCGTTCCGCGAGAACTTCGACACCGACGGGCTAAGCGGATCGAAGGTCGCCTACTACAACACCCCGACCGAGGTCTTCGCCCGCTCCTGGGAGGTCTACGCAGCCACCAACGGTCTCGGCGGTTCGTTCGTCAAGACCCCAGACGAGATGAAGGCAGACCCCGCATACACCCCGCTGTTCGCCATCGACGGGCTCAACGGCTACTTCGACGGAATCCGCGGGAAGAAGAGCGGGAAGAGCGGCGAATAGCCGCATAGAATCGGTAGAGCAATTAAGCATAAATAAGTAAGCAAGACATTGACAGAAGATGGAAAAGGACGGCTCCCCGCCTAATCGACAAGACTGGCTGGGAGCCGTTCCGCCTTCCGACTTTTCGATTTTCGTATCGGAGATCGAGTAGGTGAGTGGTGCTTCCAATTGACTTCGATAATCCGAAAAACCGATACGCATAATCGATGTGAGTGAAAGTGGATTCTTCTCGTTTGACGACGCGGGTGCGCGGGAGGGATTCGCTTGCTCTTAATACCGTGCTATTAGGAGTCGATTCTTGAATCGACATATTCACAATCATTACGCAATGCGATAAGTGCCTCTTGGTGCGTAATTTTTCCTGCGAGAATGTCGTTGCAAATTAGAAGCAATGAAGCAACACCTATACAGCCTCCATGCATGCCCGTGTCCTTTGTGATGTAATTGATTCGTTCCTTGAATCCTCCAACGAATTTGCTAGATACAAAAAGATATCCGATGCTCGTTACATCAGATGGGAATACGTTCCACCAGCAATTTGGCGATATCGAGGAATCCCGTTTTTGTGATTCTCGGATGTAGCGTTCCATTTCATCTGCCTGATGACGATTGAGAGAAAATCCCGTGCCATACGCCTTATTGTCGATGATGACTCCGGTATTACCGCGATAGAAGCAATTATCAGGTTTTCTCGATCCGCCAAGATGCTTACCGTTAAAACCGGTATATCTTAATAACGAAGCTGTTAATGTTTCGAACGCGGCATTTGAGTTACGCGTATCGATACATGACATATCGAGCAATGCGACGTACTCTTTTGGTACATGTGTTAGAAGAGGCCTGATTCGCTTTTTTGTTTCGATAATCCAGTCTGCGATTTCATTATTAGATACGTTGGTATTTGTCGGAAGCTCAAGTCCAGTTATTTTCGAATTGCAATGATATATGCTAGCTGACGATTTTGATATTGGAATGCCCATTGCGCTAAGTGTTTCGATATCATCGACGATTGTAGCTTCAGGTTCATCATGGATTCCGTAACGTTCAAGCGACTCGCGTATTTTGTTAATATCAGCTCCTCGCCTAATAGATTCGAGGATGCAAGAACGGCGAGAACGAAGATAATCACGTTCTGGGTTCCTCGCACCCATTGCAAGCATTTCGCGAAATACGATTAACGGAACTGCGGAATGTCTCGAGTTCCCGCTCATGCGCTTAAGTGCTTCCTTTCCTCGTGCAGTCGCCACGTAAGCTTGGTTAATCGCAGTTGAGACGTCGTGCCCATTGATATTGTCTGATATTTTTACTGATTGTTTACGTACATATCCCGCTTCCATTAGCCAAGCGCATATTGTTCGTACATACTTATCACTTGTACCTTCGACGTTAGCTAAAAGTGCTTTCTCACTTTTCTTATCATTGCATTCAGATAACAACTCGAGTATGTAACGATTGCTGATAACAGAACCGAAGCCATTCTCATCGATAACAGCTAACTTCTTAGCAATCTCGAATTTGGTCATTGGTTTCTCGAGATCAAGAATAGATAGAATTCGTCTTGCAGGAGGATTCGCACCAAGCAATCGCGGAAGAAGCTCCTGCCATTCCTTAGTACCTTGAATCGTAGAAGCGAATTCGCGCCCGAAATCGGTTATTTGGCACGTCGCAGTGGCACGATTATATTTGAGAATTCCTAGGCTAATAGCAAGTCTCGCGTAGTTATCGGCTGCCCAATCGCCGATATACGCACGTCCTTGTCCATGTATTGCAGCTTGGAATATTCCTGAACATGAATCGTTTCCACGTACCTTCGTTCCTTTTAAATCGTGCATTGGGATGATAATTGGCTCCGTGGAAAGTTCCTTAAGGAATCGTTTCTGTAATGTTGAATCTCTAACGAGATTCTTAATTGCCTGTATAGTGCTAGAATTTTCATTGCTGCCATATACGAATACGTTCGCACATATATGAAGATTAGAGAGCTTTGCAGCATCTTGTATCCATCCGAGTGAAACCGATTCTTTCGCCATCGTATGTAACGTCTCCAGCCTTGTAGTTCGTAATTAGTACTTCGACTGTCTTATATTGTCTATTTTTTGTATGATAGCTGCTATTATTATAATTAAAATTCATAATATTTACATAATATCCATTATCTTTAGTCCATTTTTTCAATGAATCGTTACTAAGCCCCTTATGCTCAAGAACATTTGACATAGCAAAGAACCCGTTGTTTGAATCGATATTATCTAGAAGCTCAAACAAGTCAGCATCATCCTGCTGTTCCCATCCTTTGAAACCGCGCTTCCCATCGTTATAGCTTCCAGTAGTAATCAGATATGGAGGATCGGCATATAGAAATCCGCCTGAATATATGATTTCAGTGTCGAAATCCCTGAAATCATTTACGCTAAAGGCAATGCCATCTATTCGTTCTTTAAAAGCGATGAGATTATGCCTCATAGAATCATTGAATGAACTTCTATTTGCACCAAATGGATTATTGAACTCGTGCTTCGAATTGAATCGGAATTGATGATTGAATCCATAGCACACAAGGGCGTATAGGAGCATCGGATCGTCGCTATGTCCGTTATTATAATAATCTCGTAATTTATTATATCCTTCTTTGTTTGTTTGAGTTAATCCCCATTGTTTAATAATAGAATCAATTCTATTAATAATTTCGTTAATATCGTGCTCCTGGAAATATTGACAAATATCAATCACGAATTCATTAATGTCATTCGCATATCGCCTCGAAGCACTAATATTCGATATGACGTCGCAGCCTCCGCAAAATAAGTCGACTACGGAATCCGTATTTTTAAATAGAGGCATAATTTGAGGAAGAAGCTTATACTTGTTTCCGATATAGTTAAACGGAGCCTTACCATATGTTGCTGGCATGTATTATTTCCCCTTATCAATAAGATAGAGCTGCTCTTTCAACCCACTACGATCATTCGGTATCTTACTTTTATATCGTCGATAATCGTTCTCGATTAAATGGAAACCGTTAGTAACGGCACGCTCAGAACAGATATCAGATAAATCTTCTTGTGATATAAGCCCCTCATTATTATAGCTAATCAGTACATACCGTGCGGGGCTTTCATCAATCAACGTCTCGAATGCTTGATGTACCTGTTTCTTTTTACAAAACGGAGATTTCTGATTCTCATACGCTCGCATACCACTTTTGCCATGAATGCTTGGATAGTCATATCTGGCAATCGTCTCCAATATGTGATAGTTCGGAAGATACTCGCGCGAGTTATATGGAGGATCTGCATACAGCAAGTCACATTGAGTGCCAATAACATCTCGATAATCAGAGTTGAAGCATTCTCCCTCATATCCTGTTATAATTCGCGGTTCTTTTAACAAAAGACTGTTATATGTTCTTTTATCCCAGAATTTGAGATAAGCCGCATAAACGCCAGTAATGTTTGCCACATATGGTATCGCCTCAATCAACGATGTAAGAAGATACATATATTCATCGCTATCAATTAGCTTGGCATTCTTCCATTGCTCAATTTGCAACCGAATATTATCAATCTTATGTGCATTATAAGGTTGAAAGTACATGCGTTCGCATTCATTAACTGGCGAATAATTTTGATATATAAAACAAGCGCTATCTGGAAACGTATCATTTGGAAGAGAATTAAGAAACGCTATTGGATCTGTTATTCCGAGTCGAGAAAACGTCGGTTTATGTGATAACGCTATATGGGTATGCTGCATAACATAGCTAAAATATAGAAAATCGTTGCTAACCATATGATAACCGTTTTCTTTCAGACTAATCGCAACGCTTCCGGTACCAGAAAATATATCGAAAACAGAAGATACATCTCTGGTGTACCTACTAATAGCATCATTGATGAATCCAGTTAACCGACTCTTCCCGCCTATATATCGCATACGCTAAATAACCCCGCAATCGAAAAATTAAAAAGTAATTTCATTATATCAGTTTTTTGTTTTGATTAATCGTGTGAAACGATTTAAGCAGCTACCGTGTCTTATATATGGAATTGCCAGATGACGCTCATCGTTGGCATTCTACTTGCTATTTTCATCAATAGAGAAATAACACAGCTACGATTGCGAAAGAAAACAACCGCGATGAAGGCAAAAAAAAAACACGAAGCCTCGCAGCAACAATTGGGTCGCCGGAATCGTATACACCTACGACGATAAGTTCGATTTCGAGGTGAAAGTATATGATGAGCCGAGCGGATTCGGAATCGCAACCGCCAGCTTCACAGAAGGCGGAAACGTGAGCAAGCTCGGCGTGAGCGATTCCGCCGGTTACGCTATCTTCTACGATCGCGGATGGGGAGACCGACCCAGGGGATGACGACTGCCGAATCTAAGAGGACAAGGTGCACAACATCGTTGCCGCCATCGCAGATAAGATGGAGGAAATCTGCACGGCAGAAGATATCCCCGAATGGGCATGGAGGCGCGGGAGCTGGGAGCTGTATTAAGCGAGAACGAGCGGAGAATGCTGACGGAATCGTATAACAAATCCCGTCCGGCTCTTTCCGTCATACTCCCAGCGATATCGTGCTGATGGGCAGGGAGACACGAACGAGCTTGAGGTGTAAAGCAAGTCGCTGCGTAATCATTCGTTTCATGTTTACTATCGATTCTCTGCAATTGGAAGTCCCTTGGAACTCGGATCCGTTTTCTCGGCAAGTCCCAAGGGGCATAATCGGGATTTCTGCCTCCCTCGTGGCAATTAAAATATACCTGATTGCTCAAACGTATACATATCAGATTTAGCTACTTCCATGAAACACCCACATATGCGCGAACGGCATGAAAACGGTGATGAGCGGATTCTAACTCGGAAATAATGACGCCCTATTAGCAATTTGATTAAACTGTTGGTATGTCGGGAGCGAACTATTCGTGCCGACGAAAGACATGACAGGCTACATGACATCTTATCAGTCATGCAGCCGCCCCCACCTCACAGATGGCACCTGCCTCCGTCTTGCCTCCTACGTCGGCTGGTGCCATCTTTTTTTCTTTCGCCACCGTCAAGAATCAAACAAAGGCATTGCACCTGTGCACGATGCCATGAATTCGTATATACACATCGGTTCATTCATATGAGCTACCAAATCGGCTACCGCAAAATCAGCTGCAAGGACGCTCCAGATTGGTGGTTCATGAACTACCGAATCTACACTGATTTGGATCTCTGATCGCCAGAACGAGCAGCGGTTCTAAAAACTCCCAGCCTAGCTTCACGCTGTTACTACACGGATGGCTAGGAGCTTTTTCTCCGCTACCAGCGAATATATAACGAGTTGCGCCGTTTTTATGGAATCTGTGCATTACAGCGGCATGATGAGACATTGTATATATCATCTGGAATATACAATTTAAGCAACCATACATGCACGCATGCACCAATGAACGGAGTTAAGCGAAATACACATGAATATCAGAAACACGCTCGGGCAGATATCAGACAAGCTCGACGAGAACGAGGCGAGACGAATGAACATGACACCAAGTCAGAAGTGGATGAGGCGGGCACGGAACCCCATAGGCTATCTGACGACGATTGCGATCGTATGCATAATATGGCTCGTGCTAGGCGGCATCGCGACGAAGGCATCGCAGGTGACTGGATTCTTCACATCAAGCGGGACGGAATCGTTCGCCGTCTTCGCCGCCGGGATTCCGGTGCTTGCGGTAATCACAGCCATCGCCAGGGCAATCGTATGTCTTACGGCGTCGGCGGTATTCAAGCTCGTAGAGAACGGAATTCGATTCGTCAAGCGACTTTAACGGGAGCGGCTAGAACTGCGACAACGGAAAACAGCGAGTCGCATCCATCGATTCCCATAACGGCTTCGCAGCATGATCGAGTCATCGTGGCGATATGCCACAGCTCGAAACCAGTTCCTGAACTAGCATGTTGAGCATGACGGCAATGGTGCAGTGGCGGTACAGCAAAGCCGCAGGTCAATAGGCATAAACGAGAAAATGCAGAAAGAATGCAACAAAAGCCGCAACAAGCCGAGCACCTACAGAAGAAGCAACTAAAAACCGCCCCGCTCACATTCTCGATTAAGAGATTGAATAAGCGAGGCGATTTCGTATAAGACGGATTCAAGAACCAATGGGTGGCGGAAATCAGAAGACCGTGAATCGGTTAATCGGCCAATAGACGGCGACGACACGGCTAATCACCTTATTCGCGGCGATACAGCCGATGAACCTCGAATCCTGCGAGTTCCCGCGGTTATCTCCCATCATGAAGTAATAGCCTTCAGGGACGTTCCAACTCTTCTGCACGAGACCGGTGCCGGTTCCCTGATACGGCGACTTCTCGCCATTCACGTAGAGCGTGTCGCCAACTATCTCGACCTTGTCCCCTCCTTGGGCGACGACGCGTTTGACATAGACGTCGCCGCTCGGAGCCTGGAAGCACACGATATCGCCTTTTGCGTACGTGTGATCGTTCGGAAAATATCGAGCGATTGAGAACAGCCTATCGCCTACTTGAAGCGTCGGTACCATCGACTCTGACGGCACTAGGAAAGACCTCATGAATACGAGGACGAAGATAATCAGCGCAAGCGTCACATCGAACAACGGGTTCCGTAGCCCACGCTTCCAGAACTTTCCCATGCGACGCGCGAGAGCCTCCTGATCGCCCATTTGCTTGGGAGCCGACGAATTCCGCACGTTGACATTGTTATTTCTATTCGAATCATATGGGCGAGCGTCATCGAACGCTCCTCCATAAGACACGTCATCGGCAGCGTATCCATGATCCCCATATCGAACGTTCCCTGAAGAAGAGGAGCCCCTCATCAGCGATATCCTCCTTTTAGATCCACCTTTTCTGTGGCTGCAGTGAAAGGCAGCGCACGTGGAAGCGCGATTCTTCTCTAACGGACAAAGCAAAAATCCGATACATCAGAAGTACGCCTTTATACCAGTTTCGATTATCGGTAACGGGAGCATGCGACAAGAAGCTCTGGTATCCATTGCAAGTGAGGAACAAAGAGTCTTAACTCGATAGATTCTGAATATCGCCAATACCTTTGCTGCTCGAATCAGCAATACATGAGGAATTGCTAAAAACGCTAAGATGCAATTAGAGCCAACGAAAGGCTTTTTAACGGCTTATTAATTTGAAATCCAACACCCGTAGCACTAACGTGTTTAAAACGCCTTAAATCGGCTCTCATCGCCTCATAGTGGCATATTAATTCGCAACGACGATCTCACTTTCACCAATCGAATCGTCAAGACCACTCCCTTCGACATTTATCTCCGTACTCGGAATATCGCTAGAGCCGTTATCTGCTTCGGATGCTTCTGCATCGCAGTTCGCTTTATTGTCTGGAACGTATATCGTCGCTTTGCCGTCAGCGATTTTTCCATCACGCTTGTAACCGTTCGGAACCGATTGCTCGATATCTCCGTTCTTGTTCTGATTGGCAGTGCCCGAATGCATATTCATCGTATTCGCCGAATCATTCTTTTTAGATTCCGACGCGCTAGCATTACCACAAGCAGACAACGATGATGAGACGGCGAATGCCACAGAAGCAGCAACGACTGCGCGAAGAACATACGAATACTTCTTCTGGGGCATCGGAATCTGCGTTTTCGCATCGTCAATACCAAGCTGAATCGATTCATCGGTAGTTAGCGCTCTTCCATGCAACGGCATTTCACCAATACCTCCATTCGATAAAAATCACCATACGATAGTTTCCCGATATGCGTGGAATGCGGTCACCTCGGCAGTTAGAATCTATGAAAAATCAATATCGTGCTTTCACTCGATTGTATAGGGATAGCCATCAGAGGCGATGAGAGCCGTTTTGCGGCGTTTTAATCTATTTGATGCGTAGATTATCAGCTTTCAACAATAATACCCGTTAAAACACAAATCATGCGGTCTCATGGCCGATATGAGCAAACGTGCATAGCCGAAACCGAAATCGGCGTGCCAGCTGGACGGGGCGGTTTTGCGTGGGCGGCGAAAATCTCGCCTTCCACTAGAGCTAAACGCCGTTCGATGCAATTCGAGAAGACAAGTCATGTGCCTGATCAAGTCATCTCGATATTACTTGCATTAATATGCCAGCATGCTCGATTGCGAAATTACTATTCATTCAATTCATGAGACATCAGGTTGCTGAGAGTTGCAGTTGGTATTTACGTTGCAAGTAATCGATGAATTACATCCTCGTATCGGACTCATTCATGTCATGTCGAGCTTTTCTATTTTCACCTGCGCTTCACGTCATTGAACGTTTTCATTTCATCAATTTTAAAAAATTATTCTACATGCTATCTTGAACGATTTTCCATCTTTTCTGAAGAAAAATCGATAATATTTTTCAGAAAAACAATTCTCAACGGAAAAACGCGAGTTCGAAGTTTATACTCAATATACAATAACTTGTAACGTTACATGATAAGTACTTTTATAGAAACGTTACTATTTAATAGATAATATATAAGTTATAGAAACGTTAACTAGCTGATAGTTTTAGTAACAAGTTAGGTTAACGTAGCTGTTATGTTAATATCTATATGAATGAATAAGGTTATCTGTTCTGACGTAAAGCTAAAAGCATATAGATAATCTTACTGTATAAGTAAGGTTAACGTAGCTGTATATAATAGAATAACTAGTAGCTTGCTTAAGAATTGCAAGTTAAGTAACTAGCTATTATATAAAAATAGCTAGTTAAGTTGTTACTAGTAATATTTAGTTACTAGTTAAATCAATAATGAAATAAAACCTACTAGTGTATACATGCTAGCGATCAGGTGCGACCTGCGGTTTTGTTGATTTTGATATAGGAAAAAACTATAAAAGCCGCTTTTATATAGCAAAAATCTATATCAAGAAAAACGAATTCTGAAGCAAAATCGGCATAGTCAAAACATCAACACAGACAGAATTAAAATATAATAAACGAAAAATTAAATAGCTATAAAAACATGCGATCAAAATCAGCACGAGACAGAAAGAACAATATAGGCTAAACATAATGCCGTACCTTGCTATATAGCCAATTCCTATGAATGATTGCGCGGTTTCTTTTTTTTTTTTTTTTGCTGGAAAGCAGCTATGCCATCGGTTTGGTGCTAGTTCTCGTGATATGATGAAAAGCAACCATGAAGAACGAGATTGGTATCGCAAAGCAAAAAGCGAGCCGATATCGTCGATTCTCAATCAAGATGGAAAGACAGAGAGCGGTATGAGTGCTTCGAAAACAATGGCAGCGATTAGAAATGGGTGGAACGTCCGAAAACAAATTGGTTCGACTGATTCCAACCCCGATAACAGCACACAACCAGAACTTGATTCAGCCGAAAGCCCATTCGGGCGCGTCTGCACGACAATCGGTTCGGCTATAGAGCGTCTTGGCGCGTTCTTCGTTCTCATCGTCACGGCAATACTTTCCGGCGCCTCCATCTTCTCGACATGGGGTCCGTCTGTCTTCCAAGATCAATCCGATGAGTCGATGGTACCATTCCGGCTAACAGACGAGCCGTTTTCATTTATCGTCACGTTGCTCATAGCGGCGGCATTCATCGTCGCATGCATCGTTTGGTGCCGTTGCAGAGGCAGAGGTGATGTGAGGCGATATATGCCGCTCATCGCAGTGATCATCATGATTGCCGCGACGACCGCGCTTCAAGTCTGGTGGATTTCCGTCCAACTTATGAGCAGCACGAACTACTACGATGCACACATGCTCCAATATCTCGGTTACAGCCTAGCTACCGGGCATATCAGCGAGTTCATGAGTCCGACTCTCGATACCCCATTCAAGGATTTTCTCATCGGAACGAAGTACATGATGTGCTATCCGTACCAATCCGGTATGGTTTTGCTGTGGTATGAACTCTACAAATGGTTCGGAAACGATGCAATTAACATGTTCATGCTGCTAAACGTCATCATGAATGAAATAACCCTCGTATCCATCTACATCATCGGGACCGCTGTTGTCAGGACGAACAGGGGACGCGTCCTCCTCGCCGCCATCCTCGGAGCATTCTTACCGCATATCCTGTACTCAGGGTTCGTCTACGGGAATCAAATCGGTCTAGGATGCGCGTGTGCCGCGGCAGCCGTCTCATCGATGGCCATGCGCCAGGACAAGGCATGGAAGACGATCCTTATATCTCTTCTCGCATTCGTCCCGGCAATCCTCATGTACTGGGCGAAATCGACGTTCGTCATAATACTCATCGCCGTCGGTATCGTATGGATAATCGCCGCCCTTCGCAGGCGCAACCCAGTCGCCGTGTCGGGACTCGTCATGTTCATCGCCGTCCTCGCCGTGTCAGGCGGCATGAAGTCAGTCCCGAAGCAGGCGTTCGAACGCAAAATAGGGTACGAGCTGGGCGACGGGATTCCAATGACATCGTGGTTCGAGATAGGGCTCGGCAACGACGCGATCATGTCCAGTGACATGCCCGGATGGTGGTTCCCAATTGCCCAGGACAACTTCCTCAACGCAGAGGGGAACCAAGAGAAGATATCGAAGCTGGTGTCTAATGGAATCGATGCGGAGCTTAGCCGCATGTCCAACGACCCGGCATACACGGCGTGGTTCTTCACGACGAAGATAGGAAGCGAATGGCTCAACCCTGACTTCGAATCGAGGTTCTTCGGCGGACAGGTCAATTACGAGATTAAGGACGACAAGGGGACGCCATACGACGTCACCGACGACGACGTCTCGTTCTTCCAACGCAGGGCCCGCAGGTACGTCAACTACGACAAGACGAAGAAAATCGACCCGAACGACTGGTTCGGCAACGCCACGAAGGATGAGCAGCGCCGTGCGATTGAGATAGAGCACGCATGGGACAGCGTCGACAACAGCTTCCAATACATGGATGCGTACCAGACAATGACGTACGCCCTCGCCGCATTCGCCGCCGCCTCCCTGTTCGCCTCGTCCATCGTAAAGAGCAAGCGCTCTGACGTCGCCAATGACAGCACATTCCATGCAGCTCTTATGCCAGCATGCGTATTCGCCGTCGGGTTCGTCGTGTACGTCTTCTGGGAGGCGAAGAGCCAATACACAGAGCCGTTCTTCATGTTCCTGATACCTCTTGTCGCACACGGCGCGGAATCGATCGCATGGCTTCTCGATGACATAGCGGAGAACCGCGAGAAGAAGCCGCGAGAAGAAAAACAGCAGGCATTCGAAGCAGCCGACGGTGCAACGATTCCAGTCTTTCCGCCCGACTTGTCGCCCGCACTCACCGCCGGACGAAACGATACAAGCGGGGAGCATGACGCGCAGGACAGCTTGAAGATCGGCTGGGAGCGCGAAGCAAGCAATATCGACATGGACTTTCATCGCCTCGTGGCATATAGGCTTCAGCAGATTCTGACGGACACGGGGATGGACGGCGAAACCGAAACGGCTTCGTCTTCTAGCACGATTGAACGAAAATAAACGACATATCGAAGAACACGAAAAATGGGCCGGTCGAGGATTCTATACGGAATTCGACCGGCCCAACTATTAGCAATCCGCTATTCTATTCGATTAATTAAAGAAATAGGACAAGGTGAGCATCACAAACGAACCGACCCTACGAGGTGACGTCCGGGAAGAAGGCGAGAAGCTCATCGAGTTCCTCCTCACTTGAAATCGGTATCTCGACCTTGTACCTCCCGTTCTTGCCCTTGAGCTTGACCTTTCCCCCGTGCATGGCCGATCTCATTCGCGCTACCGCTCTGTCGATCGACTCGCTTGGGATTTCTACGATGTCTGGGAGCACCGCGGCGTTGTTCTGAGCGGCTCCATCGCAGTCTCTCGTCTGTTTCTCGCCCTCCTCTGCCTCCTTGATGGCTCGGACGTAGTCCTCGACCTCGTGGGTTGTCATCTCCTCATCGACAGCCTTCTTCGCGATTGCCACGCGCTTCTCGTCGTCTTCGATTGATAGAATCGCCCTGGCGAGCGTATGTCCGAGTGTCCCGTCGGCAACCATTTCCTGGACTTCTTCCGGCAGCTTGAGTAGGCGAATGGTGTTTGAGATGGACGATGAACTCTTCGAGACGAGGTCGGCGAGTTCCCTTATCGACTTGACGCCGTTCATGGCGATGAGCTTGCGGTAGCCCCGAGCCTCCTCGATCGGGTTCAGGTCATCGCGCTGGATGTTCTCGAGCAGGGCGAGCTTGAACATCTCCGCATCTGTCACGTTCTTGACGACGACGGGGACCTTTGCAAGCCCCGCCTTCTTCGATGCCTGGTAGCGGCGCTCGCCTGCGATGATCTCGTAGCCGATTCCATGCTTCCTCACGACAATCGGCTGTATCAGTCCGTTCTTCTTGATGGAGTCGGCAAGCTCCGCCAGCTTACCATCGTCGAAGTCGCGGCGCGGCTGGTTTGGGTTCGGTGCTATCTTCGCCAGCGGCACCTCCATGACGTTTCCTTGGCTCCCGCCGGCCTGTCCGCTCTCGAACGGCGCACCGGCTACCTCCGTCTCCGTGTTACCCATCAATGCCGACAGTCCCCTGCCGAGTCCTCCGTTAGCCACGCTCTATCACCTCGTCAGCTAGTGCCTCATATGCTACCGCACCCTTGCTCAGATGCGCGTATTTGGTTATCGGTCTTCCGTATGACGGCGCCTCGGCGAGCCTTATGCTTCGCGGTATGACGGTCTTGAACACCTTGTCGCCGAAGTAGCCGCGCGTCTCCTCCTCGACCTGCCGGCACAGCGACGTGCGACCGTTGTACATCGTGAGAAGGATTCCGTATAGGTCAAGCGTCGGGTTCGTCGCGCCCCTGACCATCTTGATTGATTCGAGGATTTTCGTGACGCCCTCAAGAGCGAAGAATTCGCACTGAATCGGGACGAGCACGCCATCTGAAGCAGTCAATGCGTTGATTGTGAGAAGACCGAGGGACGGCGGACAATCGATAAACACGTAATCGAATTCGTCGGCTATTTCGGAGATAGCCGTCTTCAGGCACATCTCTCGCGCGATCTTCGAGACGAGTTGAACCTCGGCTCCAGCAAGCTGCACGGTCGACGGGGCGACGAATACGCTGTCACAGCATGTGTCTTGGATAATATCAGCTAGCTGATATCCATCGATTATCACATCATATAAATCATGATCGAGCGAATCCTTATCGATATCCAGCCCGGTTGACGAATTGCCCTGCGGGTCGAGGTCGATGATGAGGCACTTATAGCCTCTCTCGGATAACGTGGCGGAAAGGTTAATTGCCGTCGTCGTCTTCCCGACACCGCCTTTCTGATTTAACAACGAGATGATTTTAGTTATTCCGTCAGGGTCATGCCTGCTAACGTCCTTGAAGCCCAATGTCTTCCGACCTCCTGCTCGCGCTCCGCATAAACATACAGAAAGCACTATATACGAGTCTCAAGTTTTCATGAAATGCGTTTCACGGGTCGATATCCAATTGGTTTCATACGCATCAATAAATATGGAAACTAATAATCGAACGGCAAAAACGGACTACACCTTGGATATCGGCACATGAATAAACATGCATTCCGACTGATTGCTCTCTTCCTCACGACGATTTTATTCGCGGGGGGGGGGGGATGCTGCGGTCTTCTAGCGTCTAGTGTTACGAGTGCCAGTGCCGATTCGACAGGTGCGGAATCGAACGTCTCGTTCACGATACCGATTACCGTCCCGCTCGCCATCAAGTCAGACGGGACGGTAATCTCCCAGGACTCTTCGTCATGGCGAATAGAGAACACGGGGAGCGCACCGATAACGCTCGATAGCGTGACGGCAAGCGGGATGAGGGACGGGACGATAATTAGTTTTGCGACGAGCTCAACACCGGTGTACGGCGTTAATTCGAGTTACGGTGAGTTACCCAAGGCTGAAGCTCTTTTATTCGTTTCTCAGTTTATTCCGTATATTTAATGTGTTACTTACGGAATGTTTTATTGATGAGCTTCTTCGCTGCGATGGCGAGAAGAGCACCGGTGCTCAGTGCGGTGAGGATCATGAAGGCTGCTCCGAGTGCTGCGTCCTTTGCCTCGAGTTCTTCCTGATATAAATTCTGTGATTTGCTGTAGTAGTCGTCGTAGAAGTTGCGGGTGCTGTCGTCCATATAAGTTTTCCCAATCTTTTCGTATATTGTTCTAAACGTTGTCGTTCAATTATACGACATGGTATGGTATTTTGTGAGCATTTTGTATTAATTCAGAAGCATTATATAGATTTCCCGAATAACTCTACCAGCCTATTCGTTCCGTTCTTCAGCGAGTACAATATCAGAAATAATACGTGCTTATCTTGAGTAGATTTGATTTGCATCGTTACGTGAATCGTCCCGTTTATCTTATCGATAGACGGGACGACGGGAATCTGCTATGGAGCGGATGACGGGACTCGAACCCGCGAGAAAATACTTGCTTGGGAAGCAAGCGCCTTACCACTTGGCGACATCCGCATTTGGTATATTCATATAATACGCGATATGGAATCTGCTGTCAAGTAGTTTCGTCGATTTTTTTTGCCGATACATATATTCTCCATACTGCTGTTTCTATTCTTCATACCCGTTCGGGTTCTTCGACTGCCAGTTCCAGCTGTCTCGGCACATGTCGTCGATGTTCATTGTGGCGTGCCAGTGCAGCTCTTTGCTTGCCTTCTCGCAGCTCGCGTAGTTCTCGGCGATGTCGCCTGGGCGTCTCGGGTCGATGACATATGGCAGGTCGTGCCCGCATGCTCGGGAGAACGCATTGATGATTTCGAGAACACTTGTTCCTTTACCTGTGCCGAGGTTAAAGATTTCCGTACCGGTCTTTCCGTCCATCCAATCGAGTGCGGCGACGTGTCCAGCTGCGAGATCGCATACGTGGATATAGTCGCGGACTCCGGTTCCATCAGGCGTGTCATAGTCGTTGCCGAACACGTGGACGGTGTCTCGCCTGCCGACGGCGACCTGCGAAACGAACGGCATGAGGTTGTTCGGAATTCCCTTCGGATCCTCTCCCATGAGTCCCGACGGATGAGCACCGACGGGATTGAAGTAGCGGAGAAGCACGACGTTCCATTCGGGATCCGCCTTTGCGGTATCGGCGAGAATCTGCTCAATCATCCACTTTGTCCAGCCGTACGGGTTCGTCGCTGGCTTCTTCGGGGCGTTCTCGTCGAGCGGGAGCGAGTCGGGGTCGCCGTAGACGGTCGCGGAGGAGGAGAACACGATCGACTTGCATCCGTTGTTGCGCATCGTGTCAATCAGCGTGAGCGTCGTGCCGAGGTTATTCGAATAGTATTCGACTGGCTTCTTGACTGACTCGCCGACTGCCTTGTAGCCTGCGAAGTGAATGACCGCGTCGATTTTCCCGTATTGCTTGAAGATTCCGTCTAGCGTTGGCGCGTCGTTAACGTCCGCCTCGTGGAACGTCATATTCCTTGCCACGTCCGCCCCGACGATTTCTGAGATTCTGTCGAGGACGATCTTCGAGGAGTTCGAGAGGTCGTCGACGATGACCGCTTTGTAACCCTTTTCGAGCAGCTCGACGACGGTGTGCGATCCGATGAATCCCGTCCCGCCTGTCACCATGATGGTCTTTCCGTTCGGCTTTGTTGCCATGTTCTTCTCCGTTCCTCGTTCAAGCCATTGTTTATCTGATTGCCTATGCTTTTTGACGATTGAATCAGGCTGATTCTCGATTCGGTCTGTACCTCGTTTCTTCTCGTTCTTTCAAATTGTCTCGACGATAAGCATAGTCTTATATGATGATACGTTGAGATGGGCATGAACGGAAACAGGAAGAGAGATGGATTCAGGAGCTACGTGGAATATTTAATTTATAGGTTGATTTTCTATTTATAAGGGGTATGTTAAATAAGTGGTTGGATTTTAAGTATATTTTTGATGAAATTGCAGGTAAATGACTTAAAGGAAACGATTTCCAACCAGAAATTTAACATACCCTTTATATAAGTTATTCATTTCTTTTATAAGTTGGTACTTTTTTTATAAGTATTAACATAAAAGTTAAATGATGCGGATGAACTTTATTAATTGTTTTGCGGAAGCAACGCGAGCATGCGGTTTCGATGTATATTCGCTTGATGCGTATTAGCGTTACAATCGATGATTTCGTCGATGCATTAAAAGTTGATATTTATAATTAAATTAATGATGAAAAACTGTCTGAATGATCGCTATCCTATGAGACGCATGATTTGATTTTTCATATTGCCGTTTTTGTGTTGTATATATGAATTTGCGGTTAACATCGTTCCGAGACGTTCGCTTTCCCTATAATGGAATCAAGAAAATGCAATGAAGGATTCCAACATGATGGGAATGGGAACGATGAAAGCAAATACGAATCGCATCGTCAAGAACATCAACGGCTACAAGGTCGAGCTTATCGAGCGCCGTCACGCACACCGCGTCGCATATCCTGCGTATAGCGGGGAGTGCATCGATAATGATTACGGGAAGGAGTTCGATCTTGTAGCAGACGGAAAGTTCCTCGGGCGCGTTCGCCGAGAGATTCTCGTTCGTTGGACGAAGAAAGGACGCAAGTACGGCAAGCCTACGTGGATTGCATACGAAGAGTTCATGGGTGATGCGGTCGATTCAACGATGAATAAATCACTTAATGCCTGCGTGAGGAGCCAGATTAGCAGGGACGAGTGGTGCGGTCATATCGGGAACCTCGTTAACGGAACCTATAAGTGCCCCGATTATGACTATACGAACGGAGGCGACATGCCCGATTTCGGAATGTATCGCGAATGGAATTAAGTCTCATGGCATACGGGAAGCTTGATATCGATTTCGACGGAGCGGAAGCCGCTCTGATAAGCAAAGCCGCTATGGAATCCGACCTGACTATCACGAAGATTAAACAGCAGCTTACAGACGGCATCGAGTTCGACGATATGTTTCATGGGCTTGACGTCTACGTACGCGACAGAATAAAGAATGCGGCGGACATAGCGTGCATCGATGTGGAATCCTTCGTTCCGCTTCTCTGTTCGTCTCCCGTCGAGATGGTCAGACCGATTTTGGCAAAATCAGCGATTCGAACGGTTTTTCAGGAGAAGCTGCAGTTCGATACGTTGTCGAATCAATCATCTATAGTCACCGATTTGGTCGATTTGCCTAACGGAGGGCGGAACGCGATGTATATCGGTGCGAGGAAGAGCGTCGATTTCGTCGGTCATGCGATTTCCAACGGACATGATTATCGTATCCTGATTGCGGCTAAATACACTAAAAGCGATGGCGGGGCGCAGGACAACCAGAGGAACGACCTGATTGATTTCGCCAATCATGCACCGCTGATAGGCGACAAAACGAATAACGACGTCGTGGTTCTTCTCGCTGACGGTCCGTACTACAGGAAGAGCCGTCATTGTCTAGACGATATGGATTTCTTCTCGTATATCGAATCGAGATATTCCGATAGGAAGGTAGTTGCGACGTCCACTGAGGATTTCGATGTCAAGCTCGGTTCGTTCCTCGACAAGATTGTCTAATCGTCGTTCGTATCGGTATTGTCTATGGCCGCTGACAATATTCCTTTCGCTTCGGCGAATGCGAGGCGTCGGCGGTATTTTCCGTCCTTTCTCGTCCCCTTGAATGATGTCATGAGTACGTCGGACGTATCGTCTCGCCACCGGTTGAGGATTCTGTTCGCCTCTGCTATGACATCGTCGCTAATCGGTTCCCCGTCAATTCTGGAGCAACGGGTCAATGCTCTAGACGATACCTTCACGTCCTCTTTTCGCACGGCTTCTCGCTTATCGAACCGTATGCTCCTGCCCGCCGTCGAGTCGACGGCGATGATGGCACAGTCGCCGTTCGGGTCGTTCATGCGGATTTTGTGGCTTGCGCTCCCGATTAGCATATCCGATTTTGCGCGTATATCGGTGAGCGATCCGAGCGGCTTCCCGTCGTTCGAGTAGAGGAGCGGACCGCTGTCGCATCCGTCCGGCGAGAAGAGGGCGAGGCAGACGGGACAGTCGGTGTCCTCGAACAGGTCTCCCCTCAATGATATGATTGCGTCGCAGCGACTTTTATCATACCTGCTTGTGATGAATGATTCGGGAATCAACATGACGCAATACGACGCCGATTCGAGGCACGTGTCGAGGGCGAACTGATAGAGATCGGCTGGCTTGTCGATTCCGATTCCATCGTCGTCGAACGGGAACGGTAGCCTGCGCCGTCTTGCCGAGTTGCGGGCGAGGTATGGCGGGTTGGTGACTATGAGGTCATACGGGCTTGACGGTATAGAGCGCAGCGTGTTTGCCTTCGTCACAGGTATCCCGTCGGTTAGCAGTTCGTCCTGCGGCGCGATGTCGAACGCCGACCAATCTATCAGTCCGTCGTCGAGTCCCATTCTTCGGAGGTGGGCGACGAGCCCGAGCTTGCCGGCGTACGGCTCGCAGGCGCGGATTCGGCTTTTCCCGATTCTCTCATATGCGTCGTGTAACCAGTCTGAGAATGCACCTATGCAGAATGGGTTCCCGTCTGTCATCCACTGACCTGCTGATCTCCTGTCGAGGTTCAATGACATCGAATCGTTGCTCCTTAAACCGGCGGCGAGCTGCTTTCATCCTTTCTATTATATCATATCGAGTTTCTATTGATTCAGCGCAATTGGGAATAGTGATATGACCGTGACGAGATGCCGCTATGTGGCTATTATGTGATTGTATATACGAATATGGCAAACAATGAATATGAACTGATACAATATTCTCAACGAATACAAAAACGATTGGAGTAACCAATGAATGCCCGCACCGCTGCCATTAAGTCTTTAAATATTATCGCTGATGAGATCAAGAGCGAAATTTCTTCATGCGAGGTTTCGTTCTTAGGACGCACGGCTTCGATTGCTGCGGAGCAATTCCTTCGGGATACGATTAATCGTCGTAAGCAGAATCTTATTGATGCGGTGAACTCATCGCTACTCGCTGACGGGGCTATGCTTGTTGAGCTCAATGCGGATGACCCGAAAACGGAAGCAGATACCCGTCGCATGGATGATTTAAATCTCACCGTTGAGCTTGATGGAAAGAAATATTGGTTTCCGGTCAACATAAAAGTAACGTGCGGGATGAGCAATGATAACAGCTGCAGCTGGGAAGCTTTCGGTTGGTGCTTGTTTAAGAACAGCAAGATGCATCGAATGAAGGCAGTGCTCAAATATTGCTCGGCTCATGAGAACAATAATGACTTATCGGACTACCTGTTCTGGGTATTCATGAAGGATTCAGAAGGAAAGTTCAATGGACACTCATACAGTTCCTCACTGTTAATCGACGTCGCTCTCGGAAATGTTCTATACAATGATGCGCAGAACTTCCCGATTCAGATTTTCCATCCTGATTCGTCGAAGACTGATATGTTTCGTGCAGATTCAATTGCTGAATCAGAGAAGAACTTCGTCAATCAGAAAAACGGTCTCCGTAACTTTGTCATTGAGAACAAGCTGGAGAAGGCGAAAGCTCTATATGACTTATGTTTAAATGCTCTTGTTTCAGGCAATCAGCGACTTTAATTTTTCTGGTAAACTGACATTCGAGATTGCATATGCCATTAATTAGGAGACGATAGGGAATGCCGAAACCAGTTAATGAACAGACGATGAAGGAGAGACGCGGGCAGTTTTTCACGACATCGCATATAGTTCAGGAATCTATGATATCGCTCCTGACCCATGATTCTGCTACAGCACGTTGCCTCGAACCATCTGCTGGTGCGGGGGATCTCGTGTCGGCTCTCGAAAGGCACGGCTATGCAAATATCGACGCGATCGAGTTCGACCCGTCCATCTGCCAGATATGCGAAACGAGAATCGAGCACGGCTCGTTCTTTCGATATGCAGACGGTAAGGACGGGCAGTACGATGTGATATTCGGGAATCCACCGTACGTTGCTTGGAAGAATCTCGAGGATGAGCAGAAAAACAATTCAGACGTTTTATCCGTGAAAAACCGCGGTTACTCAGATAAGTGCAATTTCTATTTTCTGTTCATAGATAGGTGCATCGATCTCCTATCAGACGGCGGCGAGCTTGTCCTGATTGTGCCGAAGGAATGGCTCTATTCGACGTCTGCCGGCACGTTGCGCGAGAAGCTGATGCATAATGGGTCTTTAACGCATATCATCAACGTTGACGAGGAGAAGGTCTTCGACGATGCAATGCCACCGGCGACGGTCATATTCCGATATGTTCGCGGTGAAGCAAATAATAGAGTCTTCATGGCAGACGGAATAAGCGGACTAAGCCGTAATGGGTGGATGGAGAAGAAAATCGTCTCGTTCGGTGGCAGATGGGGATTTCTCGACGATAACATAGCAGACGCCATCGGATGTGATTGGATTCGTCTCGGGGATTTATATACTCCACGTGTCGGTATAGTCAGCGGCGCCGACCCGATATTCCGATGCGATAATAGCACCATCGAAGGCACCGGAATCGTTCCATACGTCACGACAAAAGGAATCGAGAGGTTTGTCGATCCGACAAGTTATGATTTCGATGAGCTATGCGACTATGCTAGGAATCGGCTTCTAGCGAACGAGGAACGGCTTCGCGCCCGTAAAATCATGAAGATTACCGACGAGAACTGGTTCAGATACGGTGCCGTAAGAAATCGCGAGGCGATGCTCTCAAACGACGAGCGCTTCTACGTGAAGAACAGGACGAGAGACGAGAAACCGTTTTTCGATGATAAAGAGAGCATGGAACGTGGCGCTGTTCTTTATTCTGGCGGAATACTTGGGCTTTTCCGCAATCAGTCAGCCCCTACTTGCATGAATAAAGCAGATATCATCGAATATCTGAACTCTCCAATTGCGGCTCGATTGTTCGAAGCTATGGGTATAACAAGCGGAAATAAGAAGACGTTCCTTCCGTCACTCGTCGAGGAGATTCCTGTCCTATACGATGTCGTGCATAACTACAAGTAACATAGTTGATTCAGCTAGTAGAACGTTAAATCGTTGCATTTCCACGTATCCTATGAAAAAAAATGTTAAAATATCAGCGCTATTGCCATAATCGCATTTCATCTTGATAGGAGCGTACCTTGAAGAAAGTCATCACAATCGACGGATACGACGTCACGTTCGACACGGAGAACCCCGATGCGTCCGACCAGCACCACGCGCCGTTCGACTCGGCGGTTATCGAGAAGGTCATGCGTGAAGCCGTCATTCCGAACGTCGATGAGATTACCGATGCGTCAGTGAATGCCGACACGTTCGAGTTCGACGTCCCATATGGCAACAAATGGGTCGACAAGGGCTATATCGACGTGGCATTCGAATACAGCGACTATGAGAACGGTACCGACGGCTTCGTATCGACGCTCGGTCTCCCAACAATCGAACCAGAGGGGGCGCTATACGCCGATGCCGTGCTTATCGAGACGTCCCCCGTTCCGATTGACGGAAAGGAAGGCGCGACGAAGGCGATGAACCTGATGATGAAGGCGCTTCCGCTGATGTTCCCCGGCGTCACGATTGGTGATGAGGACTGATGGGCACGGATGGTTCAAACATGGATTTCAAGCAACTCTACGAGAAGTACAAGGATTTGATTCCATACGGCATATTCGGTGTCCTCACGACTGTCGTCAATATCGCATCGTATTGGGTCGCCGCCCATCCGCTTGGCTTGTCTGTCGTCTTAAGCACAGTCATCGCATGGATTCTGTCGGTTCTGTTCGCATATGCGACGAACAGGAAGTGGGTGTTTCACAGCGAGGCAGTCGGATTAAACGCAATCATGAAGGAGATGACATCATTCTTCGGATGCCGTCTCGCAACCGGTTTCATCGACCTCGCATGCATGTTCGTGTTCGTTGATGTCCTACACTTCGACGACGTAGTCATCAAGGTGATAGCAAACATTATCGTCATCGTCCTCAACTATGTCGCATCGAAGCTCATCATCTTCAAGCACAGCGACAAGTGTGACGAAACGGTCAATACCGGCTCGTCTCCAGTCTCGTCTGACAATGAGGTCAGCTCCGATAGCGGTACGTTCGACTCCGCGATCGACGGCGCAATCGTCGAGAACGTCGATTGACAATCGAGAAAACTCTGCTTAAGAGTGTTATAATCGAAGCATAAGAGTGAGAACACGAGTCAAATCGGAGAGCAGCAGACGTGCCAGATACGAAAAACCCGAATACAACGTGTGATACCGCAAAACCGCATAAGATGACGAAGGCGGAAAAGGAACAGAACCGCAGGGAAGCGTTCGGTTCCTTCTCACTGTTCGCCTTTGATGAGGCTCCGGAACCCGTCGAGGCTCATGCCGTCGCCGTAGAGGATATCTCCGATGAGGGGGCAGGCGAAGCTACAAATCATTCTGTTCCGACCGTCGAGAAGCATGTCGAGACGGCTGACAAGAAGAAAGCGAAAGTAGCGACGGGGACCGGTGAACCAACGAAAATCGAGACAAGCAAGTCTGGTGGGCAGAAGCGCCAACAGAAAACGAAGAAGCAGGCGAAGCAACCGGTACAAATCAAGTGGAATCCGCACGAGGAGCTCTACACCGACGTCATCGACACGCTCCTTACTGACAGGACAACTGGGAAGAACATCACGTGGGCTGTCGACGCATACGAGAAGAGTCACGGGACGGGGTTCGGCTTCTCAGACGAGATGAAGATCGAGCAGGTAACCGGCGAGAACGGCGACATGGTGAAGCCACGCATCGCGAAATCCGCAGCGGCAAGAGCGGGACGAACGAAGGACAAGGCAGAGGTGTTCACCCCGTCATGGGTATGCAATCTCCAGAACAACATCATCGACGAGTCGTGGTTCGGGCGTAAGGATGCGTTCAACAAGATGTCGGATGACAGCACTGAATGGAATCCGGTTCCGGGGGACGTCTGCTTCGATGGGGTGCCTGACGGAAAAACATGGCTCGACTACATCGACAGCACCCGCATGGAGATTACTTGCGGCGAGGCGCCATATCTCGTATCTCGCTACGACACGGTTACTGGCATCGATATCCCGCTCGATTCGCGTATTGGGTTGCTTGACAGAAAGCTCCGCATCATCGGCGAGAATTGCGATACGATGGACGAAGAGAAGCTATATTCACTCGTCAAGCGTGCATATAAGTCGATTTACGGATTTGAGTGGCAGGGCGACAATCTCCTGCTGGCACGGAAGAACCTTTTCGCAACGTTCCTTGACTATTGGAACGCATGGACTGGGCATGAACCGGAAATCAAGCAGAAGCGCGAAATCGCTGAAATCATCTCTTGGAACATCTTCCAGATGGACGGCATCGAGATGACGCTTCCGGGAAGTGATACAAAGGCAAAAATCATGGATTGGGGCGAAGGGCACCCAATCGTGTTCGAATCGCTTGCGAAACGCTAAAAAAGTCAACGAAATTAGCAGATAGAAAATGACGGGAATGCCGAAGAAGCTAACCCGTCATTTTTTTAATCAATCGGCAGATGAAGCGGTTAATTGTATCGTTTATCATTCCGTTAGTATACAGTCGATTGCTATCGAACGTCGAGCTCAAGCGTCCCGTCTGTCGATGAGATAGTCTCGATTCGCCCATCGGAATCGAACTTTGCGATAACTTCCCGCCCAATCGTAGAGGAGAGCGGGACGTTCGCGATTGGAGCCGTTCCGATGCCTGCGATGACGAGAAGCTCGTGCATGTATTCCGGGGCGATGAACAGGTCATATCCAGACTTCTTGTCGCGGAGCTGCACGGCAATCGAGGATATGCGCTGCGGCCTCCTATACGTTAGCTCCGCCGAGGCGATTTGCATGTTGATTGAACGGCTCTTCCGCTTCAGATGTATGTGAATATGTAGTGGCATGTTAGGCGCCTTGTCCTTTTTATCGTCGATTTCAACGAAAATTCAGAATCATTATAGCAGAGGCGCGTCGATATATTTTGTCGATTCGATGATTTTAACTAATATTAATAAATAGGAACGTCACGAATTATACAACGCAATATCAGGGGAAAATGCCCTACTGAAAACGAAAGCAATCTGCTTGGAGAATGCGATATGATTGATAATACCGATAGCAACGGCAATAAGGACGATAGCGAACTGCAACATGATCCAGAGCGACTTTGGCGAATCATTGCACTTGCAGTCGCGGCTGTCGTCATCGTCGGCGGGGTGCTGTTCATGAAGAAGCCAGCCGACAATGACACAAACGCTGAGACGATAAGCAATTCGAATATTGGTGGAACGAGCACAACAGTTGATGATAAGGCAGACGTGGCTTATTCGATTTACTCACCGCTTCCAGAGGACAGAATCAATACAAAGATAAAGGAGATATGCCCGAACGAAACGTATGTCATCAAGAATAGAAGCGTGGGAACCGACACATCCGGGAATCCATACGCCGATTATGAATGTGTGGTTACCAGCGGACGCGAATTGACATTCACGGCAAAGGACTACGTCGTCGATGACAACGGAACGAAGCGCCGAGGATTCACATGCGACTATATCAAGAAGGTCGCCGATACCCATAAAAAGGCAGTGGAGGACGTCCTCAATGGCAGTGGAATATTGTACTCAGTCGAGCGAGATGGAATGACATACGACGTCAGAGTTCCAGACGATTCATCAATCGACAAGTTCGCCAAGGCGTTCGTCGAAATAGCGACCGAGTACGTAGGAACCGAGGCGAACTACAACACGAGGGATTGGCTCGACAAGACGAAGGTGATCTCGTTCGTGCCTATGGGAACGACCGACGGCGGGAGTAAGACGATTTCATGCACGTCAGAAGCTCCAGATGTCGCATCGGTATCACAAGAGATCAAGCAATCTGTTGGCAACGAGACGAACAAGTCGAAGACGGCACTCGAGAACCTCATCAATCAGTACAACGACACGGACGATAAGGATAAGAACGCGACGAGCACGAAGACGACCGCGGTAGCTCGGCTTATAACTCAATACAACGACGATAGAACGGCTGTAGAGCGTCTCGTCGAGCAATACAACAGGGAAGACGGAAAGAATAGCAAAACCGACACCACGTCCCTCTCCTCGACGCTCGCACAGAGAAGCGGAACGGCTTTCCGCAGTCGAATCGGTGGAGCAGCTAGATTGCGAAGCGACTTGATGTCGAATGCGAACATGGCGCTCTAAAACGCGTACGGTATATCAGTAGAAAGATTGTCGTGGCGGCTTTAATCTGATACAAGCCACCACGACAATCCGTCACTAATTGCCAACCGACGGATTCTCCCCGCCTGCTACCCGCTTTCCGACAAGCACATGCGATGAGTCGTACCTGATTGCAACCCAATCAGTGGTGTCGCCGTAGAGCTTCTTGACTGCGTCAATATCGATTCCTGCAGCCGTCCCGCTCGCTTTGCAGCTGTAGCGCCCGTCGACGGAAATGACTGTGCCGTCGGACAGGCTCACCGTGCTGCCCTTGCCTGCTGCTGCAAGCGCCGCTTTAGCCTGCTCACCGTCAGCGCCGTTTGCGACGGAATACCAGTTCCTGCTCCATACGAGGATTTCTGCATCGTCGGTGCTGAACGCATGCAGCGCGTCCTTGACGTTGTATGAGACGGCAACCTTGCTTCCGCTCTCGTCGATTCCCTTCCTGGCATCGGACGCTACTGTAGTGCCTCCTGCGACGCTCGGGTGAATCTCGACAACGGCAAACAAGAGCACGGTGGTGACGAGCGCGGCGACGCCAGCTATCACGCATATCGCACCGATTGCGATTTTCGCAGCATGTGGGAATCGGCTTCGCCTCTCGACACCATCGTATTCTGCATGGACGTCATCACGTAGAGAGATAATCGGGTCGTCAACCGAGTCGAGAAGCGGAACGTCGGCATGAATATCATCGCTTGGGTTTGACTTCACATCGTCGAATAATGGTAGGCGGAAGGCGTCAACATGCGGGTTGGGAGTCTCATCGTTCGGCTCGACGGAGCTGCACTCACGAGTACCGTCTTCAGTCGGCTTATTATCGGTCGAATCATCACTCCCATCGCTATTCTCATCGACGTGTGTGTTGCCGCAGGACTTATCGCACGCCTCATCGATTGCCACATTGCCGCTGGTTACCTGATCGTCTAGCTTGTCGATGGACGTATCGCTGCTTGACTCATCGTCTGGCGTGTCGTTGGACGGGTCGAGAGACGTGGAGGTGGAAGCTTCGTCGTCATGTGCTGCGGATGCGTTGTGCGTCTTCTTATTGTTATTGGTATCATCGGCATCTGCTGCGGTATCGATGGTAATTTTCGTTTTATCGTCGAGTGCCATCGTCGTTTCCAATCGTTATCTTAATTTGCTCTAAACTGTTCTTATAATATATTGTATAACACATAAAGTGCGTATCAAGATGGCGATTTCACCGTTTGTTCATATTTCCGGATTAATGAAAAACATCAATATGTTTTGTGTTATCATATATACGAAAAGGAAACTCAAGATTAGATGAAAACATTTGGCGATTGAGAGGGGACGCATGAGCGACGAGAAAAAGACGGTCGATAGTGAGATGACAGCAGATGATGTGGTACGGTCGGTGAAGCTATTCATCCCGTCCTGCTTCGGCATCGTTCCAGGATACACGGTACCTGCCAGCCGCAAGACAAAGAAACCAGCCGTTACTGGCACGCTCTATAAGCTTATCAAGAAGGCGAACGATTTGACGAAGGTCGAGGCGTTCGATGCAGGAGCCGTTCTGATTCATGCCGTCGACGCGTTCGAAGACGGTACGAAGATGAAATACGATGCGATACTCGTGCCGGATGACTCGGGCATCGAGGTCGTTCGGGATAGGGCTTTGCTTTGCGAATGAAAGCTGGATTGATTAAATGAGAAGAGCCGGTAGCTGCGAATATCAGACAGCTGCCGGCTCTGGTTGCATTAGGCAAGAAGCAACCACGAAAGCGACGGCGAGCGATAGCTCGACAGAGTCTGTATAATCTCGTCGGATGCGTCTGACAGCAGAATTCGCGTGTTCTCTTCTAAAATGTTGTCGGGGAATTTAACGTTCTCGTTAGGTTTTCCGGCATTCATCTTAACTGTAACATATGATTCTTCGGATTGCCGAAGTTCCTGGGCTGCTTCATGGATTTTTTCAGCTACGGAGCTATCTGTGAACTCACCGTTCTTCTTGATAACTGGGACGGGAATCTTGTCGAGCAGCGATGAGGTTATTGTGATTCCCCCCCCCGTCATATGCTCTCCAGAACGCATATGACAGATATGAGTTGAGAGCGATATATGCAGCTTCCCTCGCCGTCTCAGTATCGAATTTGATGGCATGCTTGCTTGAGAGGTCGAGCTTCCTGTATGTCGCCGATACGTAATAGCGGATTGATGCGGGAACAGTGAGCTCGAACATGCCATTTTTCGATGCGATGTCACCGATTGTCGTCTTTCCGTCGAGCGAATCGAAGAGCGGATCGAGTGAGGCGGGAAGTTTCGCCCACGGCCGCTCGCCGAATTCAGTTCTCGTTTTCCCGATAATCGATTGCGTTGACGCATCGAATAGCTGCTGGCGTTCCGATGATTTCCATCTGATGAGTGGGGAAACCATGTATCCCTGTCCGGCTTTGAACGATGACGAGACGGTGATTGCGGCACGCGTCGAATTGACGGTGTTGGTGTTGAATACGCCGTGCTTGCGTCCGTTGAACAGTGCTGCTGGGACATTATCGTATGCGTAGATGACGCCGCCTGCGTTTTCTGATATGGTTTTTCTTAAATCGGCATAGCTCCCCGCGCCGATGAATGATTGCGGCGTAACGGAAACAGAATATGCGGCTTTCGATATCTTCTCTAGGAACATCGGATAGAAGTCGTGTATATGTGAGGTTTTAAGCGGCATGTCATCATATGAACTCGTTTTCCCATATGGCGGGTTCATGATTACGATATCGTGTTCATTTATTTTCTTGTCTGATTTGATGAAATCGGAACATTCAGAACTGGCTGGATAGGTCCCATATACCCGTTTGATTCGCTCATTCGCGATCATGAGCGCCGTGTTATCGATGTCCGATATATGCAGATGATTTTCGATAATATCATGTACGTCGATATTGCGGTTATGCATCTCATCGAGTAGTTCAAGCAGCAAGTCCCCGACTCCAACGCATGGCTCATGATACTCATAACTCGTATAATCATTGTTATCTATGGAATCAAGTAGCTGATTCGCCATAAACCTTCCGGCATCAGATGGCGTGTAATATTTTCCAAGGGATTTCTTACTGTTTTTGTCTGAATAGGCGAGTCCGTACTCATACATTTCGCTAACGTTTCTAATCATATATACAGCATAATCATCGTTATTCGACATGATTTCATGCCATGTTATATATAATCCGTTATTATCGATGGATTGTTCATATATCTGGATATAGTCATTCATATTTCTACACCTAAAAAAATAAAATTACATAGTGACATTCTTATTTTAGCAGTTTTCGAACAATACGGTGCATTAAATGGGCAGTAACGTTATTTCGGAGCAAGAGCAGCAGGAGCTTAATCAATATCTCAAATATATAGCAGAGAAAATTGATGACGAGCAGATTACTTTCGACTTATACGATAAGCTTGCTGAAGCAAGTGAACGAGATAACATGAATTATGGATACAAGCAAATCGAAGTGAGCGCATTTAATCTCGAATATGCAATTAGAGAAGTTCATGGCGATATCGAATCATTCCCATTCGTATATACGAGTGATCGTCCCGATAATGAACGGGAGAATTACTGTCCTGATTTTAAAAACATGTTAACAGGACATTATCTTGATGCTAAATTGCATTGCAGCGCTGATAATAAAGCTATTCTAAATGACGAGCATGCAATCAGGAAAATCGTAGAAGAAGACGGATATATAGATATATTGGTTGCGGAAGCAACATACACACCAGATGATAGCACATATAGGCAATACAGGGAGCTTCGTAATGGAGGAAAAAGCAGATATCAGATTAAAAATGAAAATAACGAAACAAATCATAGAATGATTAAAGCGGCGACAACAATCAATCAATTTGCTGTATATCGAGTCGATAAAGATATGCTCGCGAATCAGCTGGCACTGTCAATCATGAAGCAAGGGAAGAACTCCAACGGTAAACCGCGTAACACTAAATTCGTGCTTGATTTATCAGCGGCTAAACCGATTGCTGCTATAAAGGCAGAGACAAATGAAAGTGGCATACGCGAATGGCATGAATGCGACGGCGTGTTCGATTCGAGCCTATGCGGAGAACGGTCACCGTCAGAAAAGTTACAAGCGTGCCGCGAGCAGATTCAAACTGCAATGAGTATTAGTCCTGATAAGATTCGACCTGTTAGGAATACAAGGCGCAAAGCGCATAGATACAAAAATGAAGGAGGAACTATCACTGTAGGGGTCGATTCATATACGAAAACAGATGGGACGCATGTTACCGGTTATTGGCGAACTGTTTCATCTGTTTTGTGATGAAAATACGCGTTTTTAATATCCCAGATATTTCAACGCGTCAATAATCGCTTATAATGTTAGAGAAATTCTTATATTTTCATAGAGAAAAGGATATCAGATATGACACGTCCCGCAACCGTCAACGGCTATCGCCCGTTCATCGTCGAATTCAAGAAGAAGGAGCCGTTCTACAGCGGTGATGACTATCGCGGCGGTTTCATCGTCTACGCGAGCGAGCGAGAGGACGTTGAGCGCTTCGCTACCCATAACCGCGTCCCGTCCCCTTCCCGTGTCGTCGAACCGTCAATCGAGCAGCTTGATGACGATGGCGTTCCGTCGCTTCATGACTACAAGTTCCCCGGCTTGATGGGCATCTGCACTATCGTGTTCACAAACAACGACGGCACGATGACCGCGCTCAACGACATGACCGAGTCGGCGAAGAGGTTTCTTACCGCGCATGAGAACGAGTACCGATACGAGAATCTTCGCATCATGCTCGAAGGAAAAAACGATTAGTTACTCGTTCTAAGGGAAACTCTAAGGAGAATAAGCGACATAGCCCTGTTTGTTTTTTTTGGTATGTAAAATTTCTGGTTGGAAATCGTTTCCTTTAAGTCATCTACCTGCTCTTCTATTAAAAATGCTTAAAATCCAACCACTTATTTAACATACCCGTTTTTTTTCGCCCCGTTTTTCGATACGATACGCGGGGCGAATTAATAGCTCATTTGAATCAGACTTAATTAAAAGAGAATGTGAGTTACCCAAGGCTGAAGCTTTTGGGTTTCTTGTCTTTCGACGGGAATTTTTCCATGTAATGCGGGCTTGCTTATCTGCGGACGCATCCGTTTCGAGTAGAGACCCACAACTCTAACCCCAAGCGGGGAAAGACAAGCTCAAACCGGCACTCCACCGGCGAAAAAAAAACAGCACCCCATACAAGGCGCCAAACAAAAATCATGATACAAGCTCAACAGACGCTCCATCACCCGAAGACGACGAAGAACGCCCATTTAACCAAGAAGGACGAGAAACAACAGACCCACCAGCAAACGACACAAAAATCCAACGCGACAGAACCAGACCTCGCCTGCTCACGCCCAAACTCACGCCCATCCCAAACCAAACCAGGAAAAGCAAACCCACGAGACGACTGCGAAAACAAAATACGAGTCCCCTCCACCAAAATATTACACGCCGCATTCAAATCACGATCAACCACACAACCACACACCGGACACGAAAACACACGATCAGACAACGCCAGCTTATCCGCGCCACGAAAACGATGACCACACACGTGACACAACTGAGTCGACGGGAAAAACCTGCTCACACGCACAAGATACTTCCCACGCTCCAACAACTTGCGACGCAACATGCCAACGAACGCGCCCCAACCATTATCACACGTAGACTTCCCCAACTTATACCCGCCACGACCCTTACTACGACGAGCAATCTGCTTCATGCTTAAATGCTCAACACACACAAAATCATACGCATCAGCAACCAAAGTCGACAACTTCTCCAAAAAATCACGACGACGATTCGCAACCTCCTCCTTCCTACGAGCAAGAGTAGCCTTCGCACGCCAATAATTCTTCGACTGCACAGGAACACCATCCTTGCTCGCGAAACTGTCCCGCTTGCGGGCGAGTTCGCGTGCGCGTCGGGCGATGAGGCTCTCGTTTTCTCGGTACCAGTGTTTGTAGCGTGGGGTTCCTTTGAGGTTTCCGTTGTGTGCGGCTGCGGCGAGTTCGATGATGAGTTGGTCGGCGGTTCTTCCTTGATTGTCGATGAGTAGGTGTTGGCTTGAGTAGTCGAGGCCGATTCCTTTGAGATTCTTGGTTATCGGGGCAGGAGTGATCCCGCTGATCTCGTAGGAGTAGCACACGCTCACAAACCACTTACCCGAGGCACTCATCGAAAACGTAACATTCTTAATGATAGCCCCAGCCGGCGGGTTGCGATGACGAATCACATGGATTGCCCCGATTTTCGGAATACGCAAATGAGACGAATCAAGCCAACGGATGTCTCCTTCTGCGTGTTTTCCTCCGATGTTTGTGTTGCAGAGTCGGAATGATTCTCGTCGGTTTTTGCTGGCGTATTTGGGTGTTCCGTAGTGCTTGGGGTTATTCGCATGGTTTTGGTGTGCGCGTTGTAGGTCGACGAATGCTTGTGCGTAGACCTGTTTTGGTACTTCTAGTAGGTATGTTTCGTTCTCGTTTTCTTTGTCGAGGAATGCGGGGTAGTTTGGGGTATTCCAGGTGTATTTGCCTTTTTTGTTGGTTCTGGTTTTGGTGGCGTTGAGCATGCGGTTGTACATGAGTCGTCTGCATCCTGCGGTGCGTCCGAGGATGTTATCCGGGTTGCCGTCTCTGGCGACTCGGTATTTTTCTGATTTCGTGATGGTGATCCGGTAATCGCCGGCGGAGGTGGTGTCTGCCATTTCTCGTTTTTCACCTCCTTGTATTATGATTCGATGGTTTATAATACGACGGTTATTATATCAAACACGATTAGCATTATCAAGCAGAAATCTAATTTTTCTGTATTATTTGAAATTATAATCTTTCTGTATTTTCGCATTGTTTATCATTATGTTAATCGTATTAAATGTTATCGATATGTTATCATAAAGTTAATCGATGCCGTGCTTTCATCCCAAGGTTAAAACCTTGGGTTTTCCCGCACGGAACCTTATAACGTGGTATAATTAAAATAAAACATCTAAAGTTTGGAGCATAACTATATGGAGCAAGATATCATCGCTTGTGGCAATAGCATTGAGAAAATGAAAGAATTACCTGATAATAGCGTTGACCTGATTTTTGCCGATCCTCCGTATTGGATGCGTATAGAAGGAGTTCTCAAGCGTGCCGAGGGAACAGACTTCGACGGTTGTGATGACGAGTGGGATCAGTTCCAGACACTCGACGATTATGAGAGATTCACTCATGAATGGCTTTATGAGTGCTATCGCGTGTTAAAAGACGATGGCTCGTTCTGGGTTATCGGTAGCATGCAGTGTATCTATACGATAGGTGCTATCATGCAGGAAATTGGATTCTGGTTCATTAACGATGTTATTTGGCATAAGAAGAATCCGACACCGAATTTTATGGGGACTCGCCTAAACAACAGCCATGAAACGCTTATCTGGGCGACGAAATCGAAGAAATCAAAGTTCTGTTTTCACTATAAAACAGCAAAAGAACTCAATCATGATAACGTATCAGATGATGAGTTCGCTGCGGGAAAGAGAAAGCAGATGGGCAGCGTTTGGCGTATCGGAATCTGCCAAGGCACCGAACGCATTAAGGATGATGACGGTAACAAGCTACATTCAACGCAAAAGCCAGATGAATTGCTATATCGCATTATTGCTATATCGAGTGATGAGGGAGATTTGGTCCTTGACCCATTTGGCGGGACATTTACGACGGCTGCTATCGCAAAACGTCTTGGACGTCATTATCTTTCATGGGATATGGATGAGAAATATGTCAAATACGGGAAGCGTCGGGTTGAGAGTGAAACATATATTCCTGATGATATATCGACTGCTAAATTTGATATAAAACCAATGAAAGTCAAGATGGAGGATATGATTTCCGATGGATATTTTCATATCGGTGAACGGTTCCTGATGAAGGATAAGAATACAGATGGAATCACGTTGAAATCTAACGGCAAGCTCGACTGCAATGGCGAGGAAATCAATATGCACGTAGCAGCTGCCTGCGTTCGAGGAGTCAAAGCGAATAGGTTAAACGGGTTCGACTATTGGTATGTTGAGCGCGATGGTAAGCTTATATCTATTTCCGATATTAGAGAGAAATACCGAAGTGATAAGAAACAATTGACGGATTAATACAAGAAATATATTTATGTGCTTTATATGTGGCATTGTATATATAGATGAACAGTGCCACATGCACGTTATAATGCGAGTCAGTTTCAAAGGTACCTGTATCTATTCGATAAGGGATTCAGCAATGACTCGTTTAAGTGACACATCGATGAAGAAAAAGTACAAAACATCGGGAAGCTATGGACGTCTATTCGATGACGACAAAATCGGACTCGTCATATCAGATGTACAATCAACCGCAATTCGTAATGGAAACGAGCTGGAAAAGATTATCGAATGCCGTTCGAATCCGCTTAAAAACAGTGAAGTTCGTGATTTGATTAACGAAATCAAATCACGAACGATTCAAGATGGAATATATCTACTTTCGAAAGATTCATATCGCAATACGGAAATTTCGGTTCCAAATCACGAACCGGACTACATTATTGTACAAGCGAACGAGATGAACGTCAAGATAACCGTTATCGAAATGAAAGACGGTGATGATTTCGATACGAAGAAATCGGATGGTGAACTCGAGACGCTGACAGCGTGCAAAGATTTCATCGAGCAACGTTTCAACATTAGTACCGATTATGCATTATGCTGCTTCAATCAAAAATCTCATTGCAATATCGTTCAAGGACTGAAGAATAGGTTCGACGAATCACATGTTATGACAGGTGAAGAATTCTGTGAACTCGTTAATATTGATTATAAAGCGATTCTTAATGAACGCAAATCTGATGCGACCGACAACGTTACCGAATTGGTACGTCGTCTTATTGCTTGCGATAAATTCGTCGTCGCATTGGAATCGCTTGGCTATACGAAAATACGCTAACGATTCATCAGAGCTGAAAGTCCTCCACCTGTCGTTTCGCAGGAAGCTTTGAGCTTTCTTGCCTGCATGCAGCTATGATGCTTCTAAAGCTCTGCGCATATAGAATCTAAATAGCAACACGGCATTCGTTTTCGCCCAGCTTATCGTATCGAAAAGCGTGGCGAAAACGTTAGTTAGAATTGCCACGTTTCGTGCACGCTATTCTCATCTGCTCTGTTTTGTGTTCGAATTATGAAATCATATATATCATCTCGTCGGCTAATTCCTATTTTGGTATATTGTGAATTGAACAAGGCGGCGATGATTCACCGCAATTAGAGACGACACCCGATATGCATCGAATCGGGCGGAGAGGAACAGTGAAAACAATGGGAAAGAACAACAACAAAAAGCGTACCCCGCAGCGTCCGAAGGCATACCACTATGCTGCCCGACGCAACCGCAGTCGCGAACTCGATACTGCAGAAATCATGGGATACAACCACGGTGCGTACATGAGCCAGTGCGGTGGGAAGATCGCCTACAAGTCCGAGCGATCCGCTATCGCGACGGCACGCGAGTGCGAGAAGGAGCGCGGCGGGAAACTCCGAGTCTACTCATGCCCGATTTGCGGCAACTACCACATCACCCACAAGACCGACACCAGCCACTCGAACTATCGAACCGGTTATGGTTTCTAAAGGCGAAATAAACGACGATATAGGATATGAACAGAAATGTCATTGACTTGCAACATCGACGAGAACCCGTATTGCGATAGAGTGAATCTCTTCGCATGCGACGAGATATCAATCGACCCCGGCGTCACGATTCTCTGCGGATGCAACGGGGCGGGCAAATCGACACTGCTCGAGCAAATCGCGCGGGGACTCGGTTACATGACTGAGACGGAGCGGCGCACGGCTGCGCTCGCGGACGCAATCAGACAGACACACGTCCCAAGCGAGGAGGACGATTCCGACGACACGTGCGACAGGGCGAACGACGAAAAGAAAGACGGGAAGAAACCTGACCCGACGGTAATCCTATGGAACGCCGTCAAGGGACGCGACGGATTCATCAAGAAGGCGTTTGAGGCGTTCGACATCGATGACATCTCATACGGATTCGCAATCAGCGAATCGAGCGAGGGGGAGGGAACGATGATGGCACTCGGTCGCCTCGGGCGTAATATCGCCTCCGAGACCTCCGGGAGCGAAAGCGGTGCGCCGATCGTTCTGCTGCTCGATGCAATTGACTCAGGACTCGATGAGGCGAATATGCAGGAGTTCAGGAGCTTCATGGGATTCGTCAGCGAGAAGACGAACGAGAAGGGGCACGACTTCTACCTTGTCATCACAACTAACTCGTGGCCGATGACTCAGGAATGGAAAGCCGACGCTGGTATCGAGCCGCGCTGTGTTCTCGTCCCGTCGCTCGAGCCGTTCGATCCGAGCGACTACCCGTCCTGGAGGAAGACGATGCTCTCCTCGGCGAAACGGAAGCAGAAGAGGGACGGGAAGTTGCATAGATGACCGACACGCCGAGTAATCTGATAGAGCAGGCTTAATCTTTAACGCGCGGTCGATTCCATAGTGAATCGGTCGCGCATCATCATGTATGGCGATTTCCGATTCCACGGTGCCTCCACCAAACTAATAGGGGTGTTCGTTTATCGATGAGCTCGATTTTGCGGGCAATATAGAAACAAAAAATCCCACTTATTCGAAACGGAGCCGTCATTCGATGATGAAATCAAGCAAACAACGCACATTCAATCAGCCCGCGTTCCGCCGCCCCGCCGTCCTTCCTGTAATCCTTGGGCTATCGCTTCTCGGTTCCGCCCCGCTCATCGTGTCGTACATCTTCCCGATTGAAGCTGGAGCCCTCACAGGCGTAGTCGATGAGGAGAGCGGGGAGACGACGACGATACACCTGTCCGACATGCCGGATAATTGTTTCTCTGGGCGCAAAATCATCAACAAGGAAACCGGAGATACGGAGTACTTGATGACGAGCAACTATGACAAGTCGTTCGTCTCTTATCGCTTCGACGTCAAGAGGAGCGGGACGTACGACATATCGCTCGAGACGAGAAGCACGGAGGATAACAAGAAGAGGAACTACGTGTTCGTTGACGGCAAGCAGCAGCTCGACATGATGTACACGGATGGAACCAACTACCAATGGAAGACATACTCGTGCTTCCTTGAGGCGGGTTCCCATGAGATCAAGGTGACGCCGGACTGGGAATGGACGTTCTTTCGAGACATGACAATCAAATGCACAGGATTGAAGAAGACGACGGCCGACACGCTTGCGGAATGCGACGCCACGACGGATGGGGCGACGAACACATACAGGCATGCCGACGATAAAGAGCTTCTCATAAACCCTGGGAAGGGGCTGACGGTTCTCGGTGACGCGAACAACACCGATGGAGGCTACCTTTCCATGCTTTACGTCGACTACACGAGATGGTGCTGGGCGGACGTCGAGCCGAAGGAAGGTGAGTACAACTGGTCGTTCATCGACGCGTATATCGAGCGAGCAGCGCTGAGAGGACACAAGGCGGCATTCGGCATCATGTCGTTCTGCACGACGGGATACATACAGAACGCGACGCCCCGATGGGTTTTCGACGAGGACGGAGCCGACGGGAGATGGATACACTACGGTGGAGACGAATCGACGCCGGCGCTGTTCTGCCCGAACTGGGACGACCCGATTTATCAGGAGAAAGTAGCCGACTTCGCAAAGGCTCTTGCAGCTAAATACGACGGCGACCCACGCATCGCGTACATCGACATGAGGGCATGGGGCAACTGGGGCGAGCAGCATATCTACTCGCTCGACGAGAGCGTAGGCGGCTATCCGTGGATATCGTCTGACACCCTCATTAACAAGTACATGAAGCCATATCGCGAGGCGTTCAAGAAGACACTGCTCGTCAACTGCTGCAACGGGGATAAGTACCCAGAGGCGTACGAATGGGCGGTGGCGAACGGCATGGCGCTGCGACGCGACGGAATCATGGTATCGTCGAACGGACGGGAATTCAGACGCTTCAGGTCTGGGGACAACACGCCTAACATCTACGAGTACCACATGACGTACCAGGACACGATGAACCACCACAAATGGACGAACAATAAGCAGTTCACCGATGAGCTTGAGTTCGAGATACGCAACGGCGCCGCATCGTATTTGCAGATGAACTACGATATGTACAAGGCGATGGAATCCGACTACCGTTACTTCGGGAACCTCGTCGGTTACTGGTGGAGGATGCCGGAAAGTACGATAACATCATCGGTCAACGCAGGCGATGCCGTCAAGACAACATACAAGGTGAGGAACGACGGCGTGGCACGCTCATACGATTCCTCATCGAAGGTCATAGCTCGCGTATGCGACGCCGAGGGGAACGTCGTCAAGACAATTACTGACGCCGATGCGAAACCGTCGACATGGCTCTCAGGATACCTCACCGACGACAAGACGTGGATTCCCCCGAAAGAATATGACGAGGAGTTCGACATCGACACGACAGGGCTGGACGCCGGGCGTTACTACGTGTCAATCGGCGTATTCAGCGGGCAGGACGACAGCACGCACCCAGACACATCATTCGGCTCGATTGGGCGTGACGTCGACAAATGGGAATCAATCGGCATGTTCGAGGTCAAGCAACCGCAGCAACAGCCGACGCAACCCGATAACGCAAACGACGGAGCGAACGGCGGGCAGCAAGGCGAGCAGCAAGGCGGACAGCAAGGCGGACAGACGTCAGCGGGAAGCAGCAACGACAAGAATGACGGGACGAAGAACGAGAAGAACGACAAGAAGCTGAACGGTAAGAATGGCGGTGAGAACATCGGCAACGAGGGTACGTCGAATGGGAGTACGTGGAAAATGCCAAAGGACGCCAGTAAGCGAGGAGCATTAGTCAAGACGGGCTTGACGGCTGGCGGACTTACCGCAGGCGCCATAGGAACAGGAATCGTGATGATGATTGCTCAAGCAATAAATCGACGCAAGCAGTGATAATAACAAGATAGAAGAAATGGGCGGTGTGCAATTAATTGTGCATATCGCCCATTTTTGTATCAGTACTTGTATTATCGCCTATGCGAGCTTGACTACGCGTTCCGCGCTCTTGCTTGGAAGACGGTCTAGCTCCGCATAGTAATGCCCATCGAAGCGATAGACGGGACCGATGTCGCTAACTTTCGTGCGCTTGTAACCTTGGCGAGACTTGATGATTCCGATGACCTTGTCGGGGGAGATTGAAGTCATGTGATAGCTCTTGATGGAACGAAGCTGCGACTTGGACATCATACGCTGATGGCGGACAGCTTCCACACGGTGCGCTTCTTCTTCATCATCGACATAGAATGTATCTTCTCGGGATGAATAGCGGCAATTGCTCACCGCATAGAACTTGCGGCTCGTTAGTTCCTCACCATCATGATTCCACAGGACTGAGGCGGAATGCCCGCTACTGAAATCATATCCCTTATAGATACGCGTCTCGAGGATGACGGTATTGTCGACAGGACCAGACACATTCTCTTCGAAGATACGGATGCGAACGGTATTGCCGTCCTTCGCCAAATCGACTTTGAGATTGTCGCCCTGTAAGCCAGCCATCGTGCCGATATTCATGATATAGCCGTCGTTGACGTAATCGTTGATGATATTAGTGGCGATACTCGCGATATCCTTCATAACGTAGTAGGTGACGTTACCGGTCTTCGAGGTCTTCATTATCGATACCTTTCTATTAGCCGCTCTTTTTTTGTCAGCTATATATTATGTCATTAGCAGTCAGAGCTATTCATGAAAATGTAATTCATATATACAACACAAATCTAAATTCCTGTTGTACTGGTTTCATCAGAACCGGACTTATTAGCGTTATTTATGCGTATAGACGATCGAAGCGACAAGCACGACAATGATAGCTAATTATGCGCCATTCGCACCAGATAAAAATAATCATAAACTTTTTGGTATATTGATTCATAAGAGCGATAAGGAAATTGGGTATTATGCCAACATTTAACGGGTATGTTAAATAAGTGGTTGGATTTTGTATATATTTTTAATAAAGCAGCAGGTAATTAAGTTGCTATCAATAATTTCCAACCAGAAATTTTACATACCCGAAAATTATTTTCAAACGTTTTTCGGATTGGATTAGAGACGAACTGCGGATATCGAAACGATACGAGAATCGCCCAGTCACTCGACAAGAGTAACTGGGCGATTCTTTTAATTTGGATGAACGAGAAAAGCAGATAGAGAAGATGCTAGATGCAACCACCGCAGCAGCCTTGGCGAACGTTCTGGTTGACGACGTATTCGATTTCATGTCGAATCCCCTCGTATTCCTCGGGGACATCGACGGACCAAGCACCGTTGCTCACTGTCGGGTTATAGTCAGCGTCGAATGTCACGCAGCCGCCAGGATGCATGCAGTACTCTGGAAACGTGACGGTTTCACCGTTGATACGGAGCTTCAATGTACCTGAACAGAGGTTCGGGTACTCCCCGTCGTATGAGACGAATTCGACAGTAGACATGATGGAGATACCTCACAGCGACTAATCAAAATGTTTACCGAAAAGCATGACGTTACTTCTGAAAAGCTGTCGCAATAGCAAACGCGAGCACGGCGATGAGCGGGGCGCAGATTGCACCGAGCGCAACAAGAGTGACTGCGGATTCGACGATAGACATAATTGACTCCAATCGGGTAGATCACATTTTCTATCGATACATATAATATCACTATAATCGTATATATAACTCTAAATAATCTTCGATACACAAAAGAAACACAAATAGGAGCAGTGCGACGATTATTAGTATGAATCATGTGCGGCTATTTCTTAGTCAACAGGTCAATCATGGTTAAAACCATGGGGTTTTCCCACACGGATTCCGTAAAATTAGCCGCAACGGCATCCCGCTCAACTGGTTCGAGGACTACCGAATCTTTAACGAGTTGGATATCTAAAATCAAGCGAATATTGCAAACGATGTAAATCTCCCCGTTCTTGCTTGTCGGATAGCTGGGAGATTCGCATTTCGGTTGATATACATAGCTCAAATCGAATTAGGTTCCATCAATATGACGCAACTGCTAACCGGTGCTTTGCGCTCGTTCTATGAACTGACAAATTTGTATATATAACTTGTCTCAATTGGTTATTATGTAGTCGTCAAGAGAAACAAGGTCGAAAGGAAACGACAATGACCAAGCAGAGTACCTCCGCATTCGTCAATCCCGAGATCCAGCTCGGCACAGTCCTCGTTGCGAACCACGGATACACGATGATTCTTCCCGTGTTCTACCGTGTCGTTCGTCGCACTGCAAAGACGATGTGGGTGACGGAAATCAAGAGCGTCGACGTTCCCGATGATGAGCACGGTTTCACTGGCTATTCCTATGCCGACCTCTCTGATGATTCCTGGATGATTGCGCCAAAGTCCTCCTGCTCGTCTGTGCGCCTTAACGGCAGCTACATCAAGATTACTGGGCATTACGCAAAGGTCTGGGACGGAAACCGCTGCCGCTTCGACCACCTTGACTAGTGATTTAATCACGCGATTCTGGCATATCGAACTTTCGTTCTGCCTATCGAGTTGGTAGGCAGAACGATTCTCGTTACATCAAGATACCGATGGAATGCCCGTGTGAGCGGCTGAGAAGCGATTTAAGGGCATTTAATCGATTTCTCCAATGCCCGTAGGAGAAGCGAGATTTGTTCGATAGAAAAGGCAATAAATGAATTGATGACGGAATAACGGAAAGACAGCGAAATGCACGATGCGGACGGCGGGATTGCTATTCGCCATAGCTCCAGATTGTATGATGCGATGGACTGGGCGAAAACGCATTTATAGGTTGACAATATAGATTCCTAAAACAAGCACACTAAAAGATAAGGCGGACGGATAATTAGGCGATATACGGGCATATACGATATGAAGCAGCAACGGCAAGCGGCGACTTTAGTAATGACAATCGTATCGATATTCGTTTTTCTGTCGATGATATGCATCGTCAGGAAACTGGTCGGTAACACAAATATCTCAATGCTAGTCGGCGCGTTCACCGCAATCGGAATCATCGTGTACATATCATTCCGTATTCGTATAGATATCGATGAGATTGAACGGCATGAAGCAAGGAACAGGCAACTCAAATACGAGAACGATATACTTCGCGCTCGTCTTGAAGCGGAACGCCGACGATAACAAGATGAAATTCGAGATTTGTGTTCGTTCTATGAATTGCTCATATTCGTATATATAACCTTGCTCGATAGGCTATTATGTAGTCGTCAAGAAGAAAGCAACAGACAATCCGAAAGGACAACGACAATGACTACGAAGCACGCAAGCAAAGCCGAGTTCATCCGCAATCTTTCAGCCAACGGCGTCCGCTGGTGCTATGTGTGGTGCGGCGAAGTCAATCGCTACGATATCGAATTCGTTGCCGACACGCTCAACGAGAGGATTGAGAATGCCCGTCGGGAAAACCTTGTTCTCGATACCCGATCCTACAAGCACACGAGCGGGTATCGAGTCGTCTCCAATACTGGGTCCATTCTCGATCTCACCAAGCACGAGCGCGTCAACGAGTTCGAGAACGGCTACATCGTCGAGAACGACTACAGCCGATGGGCATATGTCCGCGCCGCATAAGGCGATAAGCAAAAACATGCGAATATGAACGCAAAGTGAGAACGGTTCGCAAAGTCGGGAAGAAACGACGAAGCGAACCGTCTTTGCTATTAAGCATCAATCAAATAGGAAACAAATAGAGAACCGCCCCGTTCTATCCTATCGATGTACGGGGCGGATCTCGGATTATTCGATACGTAGGTAGCGTATCGTTCTACCTGCAATTATATGATCATGTGCTGGACGTTTTATCATTCGTCATCTTTTCTGCTATCGATGTATTCATGGGCGATTTCCGGATTGACACGCAGATATATATCGCAATACGTGTTATCGAACGAATCATCGATTTTCTCGATAAATGCTGTGCTCTGGGAGATGATTCCATTTTGATTGTAATATGCCCAGTTCGGTCCGCCGATGCGGGCATGGACGCATAGAATGTCGTCCCGTCCAGCGTATCGATTGAACGTGTCGAACGTATAACGTACGTGCTTCTCCGCATTATGCATCGCAAGCTTCATGCTTCGACGATGCTTTCCGTGGATTAAGTCCCAACGGATACCGATGACGTTCCCATCGTGATCATAGTGAAGGAACTTCTTGCATGCTTTATCGGTTTCATAGCAATAGCTATGGAGACATGCATTATTTTTCCATTTAGGATGAGCGCGAATTAGCTGCTCGGCAGCGTAGAGCTGCTCGCTACGAATCGCCTCATCGATGTCCTGCTCAGATAGCGGTATCTCCTCAAGCATGAGGCGAAGGCCTCGGAGGCGTGGGATATCAACTCCAGTCGACTTAAGAACATCGTTGAGATTGTCGATGTGGGAATATGCGTAGAGATCCATACTAATTCTTTCTAATGGGGCGACTTATTTGGTAGATATTAATATTGTATATTAACATCGTATATTTCGATTGATAGCTAACGATTCTCCAACATATCTGCACAAGATTGCGATTCATTTGTTCCCGAATCGGTATCGTCAACGCTGTCATTTGAATCGTCTGAATCCGACTTTTCAACAGTCAGCATACCGCACGATTTGCCCCCAAGCGTTCCGCTCATATCATATAGTCCCCGTTCTATACGGGTTATCACCGTATCGCTCACCGGGCACTTCCCGTCTATCGACGCGGTACACGTACCGTGCGACGGGCAGTCACCGCATTCGCCGCCGCGCTTGAACGCATAGATGAGCGCGGAGACGAACGAGAAAACGATGAGTGCCAATATAATAATATCAATCGGTGCCATATCGATGCATCCCTCGAAGCCTCAGAAGTTAGCTGTATCATACATCAACCAATTGCTTCCGCAAATTCAGAGACAAGTGACCGCTTCGAAGTGCTACCGATGATGCGATGGGTCTCGATTCCGTCCTTAAAAATGACGAGAGTCGGAATCGACATGACGTTATACGCAAGTGCCGCCTCCCTGTTCTCCTCGACGTCTATCTTGGCGAATGTCGCCTTATCGTCCATCTCCTCGCTTATCTCGTCGATAATCGGGGTGAGTACTCGGCATGGTCCGCACCACGGGGCCCAGAAGTCGATAACAATCGGTTTCCCGCTGCTTCTCGTGGAATCGATTGCATCGGCGATGTCATCATATGAGAGTTCCTTGATCATCTTAACCTCCAAAGGCAATACTTTCCTATTCATTCGATTATGCCCTATACAATCGGTATATATACCTTATCCCCGTCATTCCATGGAAAACACGTATATGCATATATCCATATATGATATTTCTATGTGTCCATCATGTTGTCAACGTTCATCTAACTGTGACGATATATCATATATATGAAATGAAAGATGGCATTTGTTGGAGCAAAACGATGGGAACCTATTATCATGTGACAGATGCCAGGAACCTCGATTCGATTTTCCAAGACGGACTCGTCCCACAAATCGGTTCGCTATCCAAACAGTTAGGCGATACGGGCGAAGCTGTTTCTGCAATCTTCCTATTCACGAGCGACGAGGCATGCATTGATGCGATGGGCAGCTGGCTCGGCGAGGCATTCGACGAGCTCGACGAGGAGAAAGGCGAGGAGAGCCACCACGCCGTGCTTCGAGTCGAGCTTGACGACTATGATGATGCTGACGATGACGGGATCTTCTACGAGAAAGCCGTGTATAAGCGAATTATTCCTCCCGATCGGATTTCTATCTGTCGGGGAATCGCATGCGACTTCGACTACGACGAGAAGTGGTTCTTCGATCGATACGGGAAATACGTGCGTTAAGTGAAGCGATGAGACGGAGATAGATGATATGTGCGGGTTCTACATAGAGGTGCCTGCGGAATACCCAGAATGCCATATAGCGAGGACGCTCCACGGGATTCCGGAGTCAGATGGCGACGAGGAACGACTGATCGAGTGCTCCACGTTCGCTGCCGACCGAATCGAACACTCATTCGCAAGGAGAATCTGTGGTGATGGCGATCCGATGTTACAAGAAATCAACGAGTATGCATTCAATATGGGAGTCGAATGCCGATACGACCCGTATGGCGGACCGGATGGACGAGGGGCGATCCTGCTTGGCGTCAAGTAGGGACGAAACGAATATGGATATGCCCAAGTCGGTTTTGAGACCGACCGGGGCATATCTCTAAGCCATCCCAGAAAGCGCTTTATCGTATTATTGGAAATCAGACATTCATCAGAATCGGCTTGAGCAATGGATTGATTTAGCGAATCTATCTGAAACGAATGAAAAGTTGATTCGTTCGCTATTGATTGAGTAACACCTTCGCTATCGCCCTTCCCGCTGCCTCCGCGAGCTTGCACGGAACGGCATTGCCGATTTGCCGATACCTTTTCGATTTCGCTCCGCTGAACTCGTAGTCGGGCGGGAAGGTCTGTATCGCAGCAGCTTCTTTAAGAGTTAATCTTCGTATTCTCGGAGTTGGTATTTTTTCCATAAGTGGTGTCGTCGTGCCATCGATAAGACGTTGCCGATATCCCGCAAACCAATCGGAAGTTGCTCGATTCCATAGCCAATCATCGTCAAGGTATGGAGTCTGATTACCTCCCATCGAGGCGGGTAATGTAGGCGCGTAACCGTCCAGATTAATCGGATGCCCGCATCCGTTCGTAAGCATCCCGCTATAGCATGTAGGTCTTAATATAGGATTTTTCGTGAGTGTGATAACACCTGTACATGTCTGGGGGTTCTCATCGCTTCCGTATCTTCCGCACAATTTGAGGACGTCGCGCAGAAGCGGCGGTTCGTTTTTTCTTGCGTCCATTGCCTCGTCGATCATATCGAGTACATTGTCACCGGTCATTCCGATTGATGAAGCAAAATCTCGTCTGACCCCGATGAAGAACACCCGTTCGCGTCGCTGCGGTACTCCATAATCTATGGCTATATGAATTTTGTATCTCATATCGTAACCAGCTGAATAGAAACCGTCAGCGATATCTGCCCGCGCCTGCTCAAAGCGTTTGCTTGTCGCAAGATTCTTGACGTTTTCCATTAAGAATATCTTCGGTTGCACGATACGTACAGCATCGATAAATCGAAAGACCATCGCTCCTCGTAGGTCGTTTGGGTCCATCTTTCCTGCGACTGACCATGACTGGCAAGGCGGACCGCCGAACAGCACGTCAACCGATCCGCGCAACGATTCCAACTCATAGAGCAATGAGGAGATATCCCCTTCATGCATGGCGTCTGCATCATCGCTGCGGTTGATTCGCCATGTCTTTGCTGCATCCTTATCGAACTCGTTCGCCCATATGCATTTGAATCCTGCACGTTCGAATCCGATGTCAAGCCCTCCTGCACCTGAGAACAATGATACAGATGTCATCGCCTGTTTCATTGCGTTATCTGATATTTGTGTTTGCTCGCTTCTCATATCGTTTATCAGTTTTTTTTGATTGTTTATCTTCAGTTTCTCCAGATATATAATAGAATAGCTTATTTTTTTAAAATATCTAAATACAGCGGTGTGACAAAGACAATCGCCCCGTCTATCGATGAGACAAACGGGACGATGAGTCGCTGGGCTATCCGGTTAATCGTTACTCGTCGAACTCGATATTGTAGTAGTCGATAACTTCCTGCGCACGGCTGACGGTAAGCGGGTAGCGGCTCTTATCGATGAGCGTGCGGAGAAGCTCGCGACGGATGTTCGCGAAGTAGGCCTCGTCGTCGGTCTTATAGCAGCGGGTCTCAATCATGTGACTGATGATATCGACGGTTTCCATGAATGCGTCATCGTTCGCATAGTAGCTGGAGATGCCTTCGTTGAGCAGGTCGGCGGCTTCCTTGATGGACTTCTTCGCGGTGTTCTTCATGGTCGTCATTTCGGGATCCCTTCTTTTCGCTTTCCCTTTGACGACTACATAATAGCCGATTTCTCG